>ENA-OQDE01000362-OQDE01000362.1-human-gut-metagenome-genome-assembly--contig:-NODE-362-length-28187-cov-9.227120_pt1 | contig 28187 bp, 27 predicted proteins | sample MGYA00242768_ERZ504595 | MGnify/ENA primary metagenome ERZ504595 (study PRJEB26092, sample SAMD00036307) | human gut metagenome | host: Homo sapiens | study: EMG produced TPA metagenomics assembly of... | reverse complement strand
ATATGCTGTACGCGGTAGTATTATTGACGTCTTCTCCTTTTGCTTCCGAGTATCCTTACCGTATTGACTTTTTGGTGACGAGGTAGACAGCATCCGTACTTTTGAAGTGGAAAACCAGCTTTCGAAAGAGAAGAAACAGAGCATTGCCATCGTGCCCGAGCTGACGAATGCCGCCGACAAGAGCGGGGTGTCTTTCTTTGAATTCATTCCTCGGGAAACAGTTCTGGCAATGAAAGACTTTCTTTGGGTACGTGAAAGAATACAGGTAGTACGGGAGGAGGCACTCTCTCCTCAGGCGCTTGCCGCATACGAGGGAGAGAAGACGGAACTGATGAATTTGGAACTGAAGCTGATAGACGGGGCGGAATTTACAGTACGGGCTTTGGATTTCAAACGGATTGAATTTGGTAACAAACCTACAGGAACTCCACAGGCAACGTTGGCTTTCGATACGACGGTCCAGCCTATTTTTCATAAGAATTTTGATTTGGTAAGCACTTCATTCACTGATTATCAGAAACGAGGTTACACCTTATATATATGTACCGATAGTGAGAAGCAGGCAAAGCGTCTGAAAGATATCTTTGAGGAGCGTGGCGATCATATTACGTTCATTCCGGTCAACAAGACTTTACATGAGGGCTTTACAGATAATGTATTGAAAAGCTGCTTTTTACAGACCATCAGATTTTTGATCGTTTCCATAAATACAATCTTCGTAGTGACAAGGCGCGTAGCGGTAAGGTGGCATTGACCTTAAAAGAGTTGAGCCAGTTTGAGCCGGGTGACTTTGTGGTACATATAGATCATGGTGTAGGCCGTTTTGGCGGATTGGTACGCATTCCGAATGGAAATACTACCCAGGAAGTGATTAAACTTATTTATCAGAATGAGGATGTGGTATTTGTTTCCATTCATTCCCTGCATAAAATATCCAAGTATAAAGGGAAGGAGGGAGAAACTCCCCGCCTGAACAAATTGGGGACCGGTGCGTGGGAAAAAATGAAAGAGCGTACCAAGAGCAAAATCAAAGATATAGCCCGTGACCTGATCAGACTGTATTCGCAACGTAAACAGGAAAAAGGATTCTCGTATAGTCCCGACAGTTTTATGCAACATGAATTAGAGGCGAGCTTTATTTATGAGGATACCCCCGACCAGTTGAAGGCGACTCAGGATGCCAAAGCCGATATGGAGAGCGACCGTCCTATGGACCGTCTGGTGTGTGGTGATGTGGGTTTCGGAAAGACTGAAGTGGCTATTCGTGCTGCTTTCAAGGCTGTGGCTGATAACAAACAGGTGGCTGTGCTGGTTCCCACTACGGTGCTGGCCTATCAGCACTTTCAGACTTTCAGCGAACGGTTGAAAGATTTTCCATGTAAGGTGGATTATTTGAGCCGTGCCCGCAGTGCGAAAGATGTTTCCAGAATAGTGAAGGAACTGGCGGATGGAAAAATAAATATTTTGGTCGGTACACATAAAATCATCGGTAAAAGCGTTAAGTTCAAAGATTTAGGATTGCTGATCATTGATGAGGAACAGAAGTTCGGAGTTAGTGTGAAAGAGAAGTTGCGTCAGATGAAAGTGAATGTGGATACACTTACTATGACCGCTACCCCCATCCCCCGTACTTTGCAGTTCTCGTTAATGGGCGCCCGTGATCTTTCTGTCATTCAGACTCCGCCTCCCAACCGTTATCCCATTCAGACAGAGGTGCATACCTTTAATGAAGATATCATAACGGAAGCGATCAATTTTGAAATGAGCCGTAACGGACAGGTATTCTTTGTCAATAACCGCATACAGAATCTGGTAGAATTGGAATCCATGATCAAGCGGAATATACCGATTGCCGTGTCTGCATAGGTCATGGACAGATGGAGCCCGAAAAGCTGGAGAAGATTATTTTCGACTTTGTGAACTATGATTATGATGTGCTGCTGGCAACCACCATTATCGAGAGTGGCATTGATATACCGAATGCCAATACGATTATCATCAACCAGGCGCAGAATTTTGGATTGAGTGATTTGCACCAGATGCGTGGACGTGTGGGAAGAAGCAATAAAAAAGCATTCTGTTATTTGTTGGCGCCTCCATTGACTTCACTGACTCCCGAGCAAAGCGCCGTCTTCAAGCCATTGAGAATTTCAGTGATTTGGGCAGCGGTATCCATATAGCCATGCAGGATTTGGATATCCGTGGAGCAGGAAATATGCTGGGGGCGGAGCAGAGTGGCTTCATTGCCGATTTGGGTTATGAAACTTATCAGAAGATACTGGCCGAAGCGGTGAAAGAGTTGAAAGAGGATGAGTTTGCCGATCTTTATGCAGAGGAGTTGCAGGCAGCGGGAGAAGAGAAAATCAGTGGCGAGAACTTTGTGGATGAATGTCAGGTGGAAAGTGATTTGGAATTGCTTTTCCCCAATGAGTATATCCCCAGCAGCAGCGAACGTATGTTGCTTTATCGTGAACTGGACGGATTGGAATTGGATAAGGACCTGCTCGCTTTCAAGGCACGGTTGGAGGACCGTTTCGGAAAGGTTCCTCCCGAAGGCTGGAACTTCTGCGTATCGTACCTTTGCGCAGATTGGCTAAACGGTTGGGGGTGGAAAAAGTATTCTTGAAAGCCGGACGAATGACTTTGTTCTTTATCAGTAATCAGGAAAGTCCTTATTATCAAAGTGCGGCTTTTGGCAAGGTGATTGATTACATGAGCAAGAATCCGCGTTACTGCAATTTGCGTGAGCAGAACGGCAAGCGTAGTATGGTAGTCAAGAATGTGGAAACGGTAGAGACGGCGGTAGGTATTCTGCAGGAGATGGTGAGCTTGTGATAAAAGATGTCTGTATTGGCGGAAACCGGCATTGCCGTAGAGTAAGCAGGATATGTTAACGTAAAATTGAATATTAACTAAATAAACAGCTGATTTTTAATTAATTGTTTAACGGAATTGAATTTGGGGTGTTTTATATTAAAAAATAATATAAGACACTCCTTTTTCTTTTAACTTATCTATATTTTTACTATCTTACTTCCAGTTTAAAAGCGGACACTGAGATTTTTACTCACATATTGTCTAATTTAAAAAACACTTGTTATGGAAGTGAAAAAAGCACGAAGAGCCGACCTTGAAAAGGGTAAGTCCCGTTGGCTGTTCATGGGTCTCATTGTGACGCTGTCGTTTATGTTTGTTTCGTTCGAATGGACTGAACGTAATGTAACTTACGCGATCAGTGATTTAGTCAGTGACCCGGATTTCTTTGAAGAATTAGTTCCTGTAACCTATAATCAGGATAAACCTCTGCCGCCTCCGCCGGCTGCCGTCAACCCGGAAGAGCTCAATATAGTGGATAATAACTCGATGGAAACAGAAACCGATATTGCAGCTTCAGACCCTACGGATGCTCCGGTAATTATACCGACCCCTATTGAAGTACCCGAAGAAGTAGTGGATGAAAATGTGGAATTTGTGGTGGTGGAAGAGATGCCGGTATTTCGTAACGGTAATGCTGATTTGATGAGGTATCTGAGTGAAAACATCAAATATCCTACCGTCAGTGCCGAGCAGGGAGTTCAAGGAAGGGTAGTGGTGCAGTTCGTTGTGGGTGTTCATGGAGAGATCCTGAATCCGGTAGTGGTGAAGAGTGTGGATCCGTATCTGGACAAGGAAGCAATCCGCGTGATCAGTTCCATGCCAAAATGGAAGCCCGGCAAGCAAAGAGGAAAAGCAGTGAGGGTGAAATACACTGTTCCTGTAGTCTTCAGACTGCAAAGTTAAGATTTAATTAGTATGGATGGAGGAAGCGTAATCTCAGAAGAGGACGCTTCCTCTTTTTTTATCGAGGAATAAATAGGGGATATTTATGAAAACATGTAAGAAAAAAGGGAGTGAAAGGAAATAGTTAGTAATAAAATGCTTGCTATCTTATTATATTTGTTACCTTTGTGGGTCTTATAATATGAAAAACAATGAAAATAACAATTCTACAGAGAAATATAGAATGGGCCAATCCACAGGCAATATAGCAAGGGCGGACGAAGCGATAAGCTGTCTGCCGGATGCTGATCTGTTTGTTTTACCCGAAATGTTTTCCACCGGTTTTTGTACGCAACCCGAAGGAATTGCGGAGAGCACCGACAGTGAAACCCTGCACTGGATGAAGCGTAAGGCAGCCGAGCGGAATTGTGCTATTGCAGGCAGTGTAGCTGTATGTGAGAATGGAAACTATTATAATCGTTTTTACTTTGTCCATCCGGACGGAGCCGTGCAGCATTATGATAAGAAACATTTGTTCACCTTTGGGGGCGAACACAAGCGTTTCACTGCCGGCACAGAGCGTGTGGTGGTGAACTTCCGTGGGGTACGTATTCTTTTGGAGGTATGTTATGACCTCCGTTTCCCTGTTTGGTCACGCAACCTGGGGGATTACGACATGATACTTTATGTGGCAAGCTGGCCCACTCCCCGTGTGGATGCCTGGAGCGCTCTGCTTCGGGCGCGGGCTATTGAGAACCAGTGCTATGTGGCCGGAGTGAACCGCATGGGAACTGATCCTACCTGTGAATATTCGGGTGGCAGCGCCATCATCGATCCCTACGGAAAAACGATAGCCGAATGTCCGTGGAGCAGGGAAAGTGCGGTATCGGCTGATATAGATATGGAGGCATTGCAGGCTTTCAGGAAGAAATTCCCGGTATTGGATGATGCAGACCCTTTTACATTGATATGAAACAATTAACAAAATAATAGATAATGGCTGAAAAGAAATTATTGTTGGGCGATGAGGCAATTGCCCTCGGAGCGATACATGCCGGCATATCGGGTGTATATGCCTATCCGGGTACACCGTCCACTGAAATCACAGAGTTTATCCAGAATAATCGTTTGGCAAAGGAAAGAAAATTGCACAGCACTTGGTGTACCAATGAAAAAACGGCCATGGAGGCTGCATTGGGTATGTCATACGCAGGAAAACGTGCTTTGGTATGTATGAAACATGTAGGCATGAACGTGGCTGCCGATGCGTTTGTCAATTCTGCCATAACCGGCGTGAACGGTGGTCTGGTGGTGCTGGCTGCCGATGACCCTTCCATGCACTCGTCACAGAACGAGCAGGATTCACGTTTTTATGGAAAATTTGCTATGATTCCCATGCTGGAACCGTCTTCCCAACAAGAAGCATACGATATGATGGATTACGCATATACACTCTCGGAAAAACTGAAGTTGCCGGTGCTGATGCGTGTGGTTACCCGTCTGGCACATTCGCGTGCCGGTGTGGAAGTAGCCGATATCCGTGAGGAAAATCAGTTGAATCCTGACCATGAACGTGCCCACTGGGTATTGCTGCCGGGTAATGCGCGTAAACAATATCTGGATCTAGTGAAAAAGCAGGAGAAGCTGGAAGAAGCTTCCTCCAAATCTCCTTATAATTATCTGGAAGGGTTGAATCCCGAATATGATTATGAATTCGGAGTGATAGCCTGTGGTATCGGTTATAATTATGTGAAGGAGGCGGATACGGACAGTTGCCATATTCCGGTATTGAAAGTTTCGCAGTATCCGTTGCCGGCTGAAGAAATCAGGACGATGGCAGACCGTTGCGGATATGTTCTGGTAGTGGAAGATGGCCAGCCGTTTGTGGAAGAGCAGGTAAAAGCGATACTTTCCTCGGACTATGAGGTAAAGGGACGCTTGACGGAAACTTTGCCGCGTACCGGTGAATTGACTCCGGATAATGTGGGCGAGGCGATCGGATGGGGAATCAAACGTCCGTTTGGCAAGTCTCAGGTGGTGATGCCGCGTCCGCCTGCATTGTGTCAGGGATGTGGTCATCGGGATGTGTATGATGCATTGAACAAGGTGGCTGCGGAATATCCGGATGCACGCATTTTCGGTGATATCGGTTGCTATACATTAGGTGCGTTGCCCCCGTTCCGTGCTATCGACAGTTGTGTGGATATGGGTGCTTCCATAACCATGGCCAAAGGTGCTTCCGATGCAGGGGTATTTCCGGCCATTGCTGTTATCGGTGACTCTACCTTCACTCATTCCGGTATGACCGGTCTGCTGGATGCGGTGAATGACCATGCCAATATCACGGTGGTGATTTCGGATAACCTGACTACCGCCATGACCGGCGGACAGGATTCTGCCGGTACGAACAAATTCGAAGCGATCTGCCTGGGATTAGGAGTGGAACCCGAACATGTGCGTGTGGTGGTCCCGTTGCCGAAGAATATGGAAGAAATCACCCGTACCATTCGTGAGGAAATAGAATATAAAGGGGTGTCTGTCATTATTCCGCGCAGAGAGTGTATCCAGACATTGAATCGTAAACTAAGACAGAAAAAAGCAGATAAGGCATGAGAAAAGATATCATACTTCGGGCGTAGGAGGACAGGGTATCCTGACTATCGCTACTATTATAGGAGAAGCTGCTACGGCAGAAGGCATCAATTGAAGCAGGCCGAGGTACACGGTATGAGCCAACGCGGAGGAGATGTACAGTCCAATCTGCGTTTGTCCGACGAAACGATTTATTCGGATCTGATCGCTCAGGGTGAGGCGGATCTGATTATTTCCATGGAACCGATGGAGGCGTTGCGTTATCTGCCTTACTTGCAGGAAGAAGGTTGGGTGATTACTTCCGCTAATCCTTTCAAGAACATTCCCGACTATCCTGAAGAAGTGGATCTGATGAGGGCTTTGGAGAGTCTTCCGCATGTGGTGAAGTTGGAAATAGAGGATATGGCAAAAGAAAACAGTATGCCTAAATGCGCGAATGTGATTCTGCTGGGCATGGCTGCGAAGTATATTGAAATCGTATCACCGGAACAGTTGCGCGAAAGCATAGGGCGTGTGTTTGCCGCAAAAGGTGAGAAGATTGTTGAAATGAATCAGAAGGCTTTTGATATAGGATTGAATGCGGTAAAGAACTGGTAATGCATGAAGATATTTAGTGAAGAATTAGTGGAGAAGGCGGTGAAGGAACTGCACATCGCCAATCTTGCACAGGCTACTATCGGTGATGTGTTGTTGGTAGCCAGTATCTGGAAAAGGAAACGGGGATTCCTTTTATCCGCATGGATCAGGGATCTCCCGGTCTTGCCGCCAATCAGATAGGGATTGAAGCGGAGAAAGCTGCTTTGGACAGGGGAGTCGGATCGCAATATCCGGCTGCCGCAGGAGTGCCCGAGTTGAAAAAGGAGGCTTCCCGTTTTGTAAAAGCTTTCTTGAATCTGGATATCTCTCCGCGCGCTTGTGTGCCTACCACCGGGTCGGTGGCGGGTTCATTCGGCTCGTTCATAGCCTGTACGCAGCGTATTCCGGGGAAAGACAAGGTATTGTTCATTGATCCCGGATTTCCTATTCAGAAATCCCAGCTTCGCATTATCGGCGTGGAGTGGGAAGAGTTTGATATCTATCATTATCGTGGACAGGCCTTGCGTGAGAAATTGGAAAGTTTCCTGAGTAAAGGCGATATAGCAGCGATTATCTATTCTAATCCGAATAATCCGGCATGGATTTGTCTGGAAGAGGAGGAGTTGCAGATAATCGGTGAACTGGCAACCCGGTATGATGTGATTGTCATGGAAGATCTGGCTTATTTCTGCATGGATTTCCGTCGGGATATGGGGCATCCTTTCGAACCGCCTTATCCGCCCACTGTGGCAAGATATACGGATAATTATATCCTGATGCTTTCTTCTTCCAAGATATTCAGTTATGCCGGACAGCGTATGGCATTGGCATGTATCAGCGACAAACTGTTCGACCGCCAGTTCCCTGCCTTGGCAGAACGGTATAAAGATGCAGGGGTGTTCGGTCCTACGCTGATTGCTTCCATTCTTTATATGATTACTTCGGGATGTACGGCTTCCACTCAGTATGCATACGCTGAAATGCTCCGTCTGTCTACCGAAGGTAAAATCAATTTTGTGGAAGATACCCGCGAATATGCCCGTCGTGCGGAACGCATGAAGAAAATATTTACCGACAATGGTTTCCATATCGTATATGACTATGATGCTACCCAGGTGGTGGGAGATGGTTTCTTCTTTACCATTGGTTACGGAAATATGACAGGGGGTGAATTGCTCCGGGAGTTATTGTATTATGGGGTAAGCAGCATCTCGCTTTCTACTACCGGCAGCGAGCAGGAAGGTGTCCGCGCCTGTACGTCACGGATGCGCGATGAACTTTATCCGGTGATGGAGGAACGCATGAGAGCTTTTCATGAAGATCATTGAAAATAATGTGCTAATAGGATAATGTGCCGATTGCCATACAGTGGGTTTGTGTGCCAGTACATTGGCAGATTAGCACATTGAAAAATTATTTATTATGATTTGGAATAAAAATAAAGAGTGCATGAGTCGGGACGAGATGAGCGCTCTGCAGGGAAAACGTCTGAACAAGTTGGTGAACTTGGTTTATCATAATGTTCCTTTTTATCGTAACAAGATGCAGGAGATGGATTTGTCTCCGGATGATATCCAGACTATCGAAGATATCGTAAAACTTCCTTTTACTACCAAGCAGGATTTACGTGATAATTATCCATATGGTCTTCAGGCTGCTCCTGCTTCGGAAATTGTACGTGTGCACGCTTCTTCGGGAACAACCGGGAATCCTACCATTGTGGGATATACGCGTCGTGACTTGTCTGTATGGTCCGAAGTGATGTCACGTTGTCTTTCAGCATACGGGGTTACCCGTAATGATACCTTTTCTGTCAGTTATGGCTATGGCTTGTTTACAGGCGGGTTGGGCGCACATTATGGGGTGGAGAATCTGGGGGCGACTGTTATCCCGGCTTCTACAGGAAATACGGAAAAGCATGTCCGTCTGATTCGCGACTTGGGTATAACGGGAATTGCCTGTACTCCTTCATACGCTCTTTATCTGGCAGAAGTGGTGGAACGTATGGGATTGACCAAGAATGATATCAATCTCCGTATCGGAGCTTTCGGAGCCGAGCCATGGACGGAAAGTATGCGTAAGGAGATAGAAGAGCGGCTGGGATTGAAAGGGTATAATATTTATGGATTAAGTGAGATTATGGGACCCGGTGTTTCCTACGAATGTCAGGAGCAACATGGTTCGCATATCAATGAGGATCATTTTTATCCTGAAATCATTAATCCTGAAACGCTGGAACGTCTTCCGGATGGAGAAGTGGGAGAATTGGTGTTTACTACCTTGACAAAGGAGGGGATGCCGTTATTGCGTTATCGTACGAAGGACTTGACTTCCCTGATGGAGGGTGAATGTCCGTGTGGAAGAACCAATATCCGTATGTCGGGTATTGTAGGCCGTAGTGACGATATGCTTATTATCCGTGGCATCAATGTTTTCCCGTCTCAGGTGGAAAGTGTTATTTTGGATATGCCTCAGTTTGAACCTCAGTATATGCTGGTGGTGGATAGGAAGAATAACCTCGACTCTTTGCAGGTACAAGTGGAAGTCCGCAAAGACTTCTTCTCGGATGATATGGGAAGTATGCTTGCCATGAAGAAAGCATTGAGCGACAAACTGAAAAGTGTCCTTTCCATCAGTGCCGAAGTGAAGCTGATGGAACCTAATAGCATTGCCCGTAGTGAAGGTAAGAGTAAACGTGTGATAGACAATCGGATTTTAAAATAAAAAAGTATGCGATATGACAATCAAGCAATTATCTGTTTTTCTGGAAAACAAAACCGGAAGAATAAATGACGTAACCAAGACATTGGCAAAGTATGATATCAATATGCATGCGTTCAGCATGGCGGAATCTACTGATTTCGGTATACTTCGCCTGATTGTTTCGGATGTGGAAAAAGCGGTGGAAGTACTTCGTGCCGAGAATTTTGCCGTGATGCTGACCGATGTGGTATGTATCAGTTGCCCGAATGTGGCAGGTTCTTTGGCTAAAGTTTTGGACTATCTGGCAGCAGAGAATATCTTTATTGAATATATGTATGCTTTTGCTCAGGGAGATACGGCACATGTGGTTATCCGTCCGTCTAATGTGGAGAGATGTGTGGAGATATTGAACAAATTTAATTGTAATGTTTTGACTAAGAACAGTCTGTAATGAATTTGACTTTGTGGGTATGAATGCATCACAAGTCTTTTTACCACAGGTTACTTGGGCTCACACGGGTGTTTAAGCTGAAAACTTTAAGATTGAACCTGTGCGAATCCGGGTAATCTGTGGCTGTTTTGATGGAACAGTCTATCAATAACAAAACCTGTTTGTTGGAGAATGCAGAATGTTATGAGCGTTCTTTGACAATGGGACACTCGAACCGATAAAAAATACCGAAGTATTGTACATGATTACATTGGATAATTTTGAGAACTTTGTTCCCTATAAAATATGGATGCGTGGGGAAGAGTATTATGAAACAGACGCTGTTTCCGAATTGGAAGAAATCTCACCCGGTGAATGGACTGCGACTGTAGAAGGAACAGACGATTATAATGTGGAGATATCTATGGATGGAAACGAGATAGAATCTTGGTACTGTGATTGTCCGTATGATGGAGAAATCTGCAAACATGTCGTAGCGACATTGTTGGCAATTCGCGACAATAGAAAAAAGGCGGGTAATAGTATTTTCTCGAAGATGAAAATCAAAGCGGAGGAAACCCCTGTTTTGGAGGAAATAAAAGAAGTGGGTAAGCAGCCTTGTCCGTCTTTGGTAGACATACAGCGACTGTTGTCTTTCATTGATCCGCAGGAACTCTCGAAATTTATCTGTGAGTATGCTTCAACGAATCTGGAATTTAAAACGGCACTTTCAAATCATTTCATAGCTAAGGAGCTATCTTTGTCATCAAAGGGAAAAGATTACAGAATTGAAATTCAAAAAGTTTTTAAAGGATCTGGTTACCATAAAAGGTCTCGTTATCACAATCGTTATGATAATTACGATCGTGACTGGAAAACTATTTTCAATCAGATGGACACTTTTTTGGAGAAAGCGGATTTCTTTTTGAATTTGGAAGCTATGGATAATTCTATTGCCATAGCTCTTCAAGTACTTCGTTTCATCGGTGAAAACTATGATGATGAACTTTTGTATGATGATGGTATTTCTTCTTCTGACTATTGTGAACAGGCAGGAGATTTGCTCCTGAAAGTGATTGAACATCCTAAAACCACTCAGGCACAAAAGATGGAGATACTTCAGGGCTTGCGTGAGATTGCTGAAATATCTATTTTTCGTGAATATGATCTTTATGATGTAGACGAATTGATGATGCAGATCAATCTTTCGATTCAACCGGCAGAAAAAGCGTTGGAATTGATTGATGAACTTCTTGAAGTAAGAAAGGGAACCTGTGATATCTATCAGTTAGTCATTCGTAAGGTCAATCTGTTGTTAGAACAGAATGAAGAACAAAAGGCGGATGATACGATTCGTCAATATCTTTATCTGACTGAAATACGAAGAATGGAGGTTGATAAATTGATTGCCCGTTGCCAATATGATGAAGCCATTTGTTTGCTGAATGACGGAATAGAAATAGCGGAAAGAGAAATGCATTCTGGCACTCTGGGTGAATGGCTGAAAATGAAATTGGATATTTATGAAATAACCCATAGGGTTTCTGAGGTAATTGATACATGTCGTCTGTTGTTTGTGGTGGGTAGTGATAAATTGATATATTACAGCAAACTTAAAACTCTGGTACCGAAAGAACAATGGAAAAGTTTTCTGGATAGGATGATGAAAGAAGCCGAGTTAAGTGACTATTTTTCTTTTGTCGGAAATGATAAGGCTGAAATTTATGTGAAAGAAAAGGATAATGACAGCTTGTTCTCTTTGCTGTCGTCAGTCCGATACAATCAGTTGGAAGCATTGATGAAATATGCCCATTATTTGAAGGACACTCATTCTGAGAAATTGATTGCTATATATACTTCTTTATTGAATGATTATGCTGAACGGAATCTGGGACGGGAGCATTATGAATTTATAGCACGGGTATTATCCTGCATACGTAAACTAAACGGTGGACAGGCTGTTGTGAAAAGCTTGGTGGCAGAGTTCCGGATAAAATACAAACGTCGTCCGGCAATGATGGAAGTGTTGGGGAAGTTTTAAAAATAGTTTATCAGAATCTTTTTTAAAATTAGAAAGCCGCCTCCTCCGAAGCGGCTTTCCGTTTTTCTATCAGAACAAACTCCAAGCAACTGTCAGTCCGGCCATTACAATGGCGACCATACTCATCAGTTTAATCAGAATGTTCAAACTGGGTCCGGATGTATCTTTAAACGGATCACCTACTGTGTCACCGGTAACCGTTGCTTTGTGTACTTCGCTTCCTTTACCTCCGAAATTACCTTCTTCTATAAATTTTTTCGCATTATCCCATGCGCCTCCCGCATTGGCCATAAAAATGGCAAGAACGAAGCCCGAGGACAAACCACCTATCAGCAGACCGATAACACCGGGAACACCAAAAATCAGTCCGGTAGCGATAGGGGCAATGATAGCCAGTAGAGAGGGGAATACCATTTCACGTTGTGCTCCTTTGGTGGATATTTGTACGCAACGGGCATAGTCGGGTTCTGCCTCTCCTGTCAGAATCCCTTTTATTTCACGGAACTGGCGATGCACCTCCTCTACCATGTGAGCGGCTGCTCGGCCTACGGCGTTCATGGTCAGACCGCAGAACAGGAATGCATCATACTGCCCAAAAACATGCCGCTTAGCACTTTGGGGTTCATCAGGGTTACATCGTAATAAAGCATATAGTCAGTGAAACTGGCGTTATGAACATCTACGGTAATGCCGTTTGGTAATTCCAGAATGGTTTGCCCCAACCGGGTTAATCCGATACGGATTTCTTCTACATAGGATGCCAGCAGGGCCAGTCCGGTCAGAGCTGCGGAGCCGATGGCAAAACCTTTGCCTGTAGCGGCAGTCGTGTTACCTAACGAGTCGAGGGCGTCAGTACGTTTGCGTACTTCTTTGCCCAGTCCGCTCATTTCAGCGTTACCGCCGGCATTGTCTGCAATCGGTCCGTAAGCATCGGTAGCCAAGGTGATTCCTAATGTCGAAAGCATACCTACGGCAGCGATACCGATGCCATACAATCCCATGGAAATATTGGCAAAATCAAATCCTGAAGCGAGCCAGTAGGACAAGATGATACCGGTTACTACTGCCAGTACAGGGATGGTGGTGGAAACCATACCTAGTCCGATACCGGAAATGATAACGGTGGCCGGACCGGTCTTTCCACTTTCGGCCAACCGTTGTGTGGGTTTATACGATTGAGAAGTATAATATTCGGTGGAACGGCCGATAACGATACCTACTATTAATCCCACTACCACAGCAAAGGAAATGTTTACCCAATTTTCCAAACCTAATGCCCAAAGGATAAGGAAAGTGGCAACGACAATCAGTACCGAACTTAAATTGGTTCCTGTGGCCAATGATCCGAGTAATTCCTTCATTCCTGCATTTTCTTTAGTACGGACGGCAAAAATACCGATGATAGAGAGAACGATACCCACTGCCGCAATCAGCATAGGTGCGATAACCGCTTTAAACTGCATCACGGTATCATCCGAGCCAATAAAAGCGGCAGCACCTAAAGCGGCGGTAGCCAGAATAGAGCCGCAATAGGATTCGTACAGATCGGCGCCCATTCCGGCTACGTCACCTACATTGTCTCCCACATTATCGGCAATGGTTGCGGGGTTGCGGGGATCATCTTCCGGAATACCGGCTTCCACTTTACCTACCAGGTCGGCACCTACATCGGCTGCCTTGGTATAGATTCCACCTCCTACACGGGCGAAAAGTGCTTGTGTGCTGGCTCCCATACCAAAGGTAAGCATGGTGGTTGTGATGACACATAATTTAGCAGAAGGGTTCAAGGCATCTGTGGGAATGCAATAGTCCAATAATATGTACCAGAAAGAAATATCGAGTAGTCCCAAGCCGACAACGACCAACCCCATAACAGCTCCGCTACGGAAAGCTACACGCAGTCCTTTGTTCAGGGAGTGTTGGGCGGCATTGGCGGTACGTGCAGAAGCGTATGTAGCCGTTTTCATTCCTAAAAAGCCGGACAGTCCGGAGAAGAAACCGCCGGTAAGAAAAGCAATGGGCACCCACGGATTTTGTAAGTTGAAGCCGTATGCATGATAGAAAACAGAATAACTAATCCCAGAAATACCAGCCCTACCACCTTGTATTGTTGTTTCAGATAGGACATGGCGCCCTGGCGCACATAAGAAGCGATTTTCTCCATCGTCGGAGTTCCTTCGCTTTCAAGCATCATTTGTTTGTAGAAATACCATGCAAGTACCAATGCCAAGAGGGAGGCAATGGGCACAATCCAGAATAGATACGTTTCCATACGCAGTATTGATTTAAAAGTTGGTTTTGCCCAAAGATAGCAAAAAATAAATGATATTCAATAGGATAGGTCGTATTTTTATCAATTAATATTTGCGGTGCTTTTCTAATTAAGTTTAGGGGGGAATAAATATCAATATCTGTAACTTGGAACACATGTACCTGTTCCTGTGTTTCGTCAAAACACGATGAAAGGTAAACAAGACGTTAAAAAACAGTTTCACCACAGATCAAATCTGTATAATCTGTGGTGAATTTAAAACTCAGGCTTTGTATTTACCATACAGCTTATCTATCAGATCAGCGCGTCCTATTTTGCGCAATTCATTGATGATAGCACGTCGTTCTTCGGGTTTATACCAGAAAAAGAACATCCGTTGAGCCAGTTTTTCTTTTGGTGTTTTAGCGGAAAATACCGGTTGCAACGTATATGGATGATAACCTGTGTACCAGGTTTCAGTGGCTACAGTCATCGGAGTAGGAGTAAAGTCCTGTACTTGTTCCAGATGGAAATCCAATTTCTTGGTGATCACTGCCAGTTCTGCCATATCTTCTTCCGTACATCCGGGATGGCTGCTTATAAAATAAGGTATAATCTGCTGCCGCATATTCAACTCCTTATTTATTTTGTCGAAAGTCTTTTTGAAGTCATAAAATTGTGAAAACGAAGGTTTCCTCATGATTTGCAGCACTTGGTCGCTGGTATGTTCCGGAGCCACTTTCAAGCGCCCGCTGACATGATGGGCTATCAGTTCGCGGTATATTCAGCCGTACTTCGGTTTACTGCCGGATCTTTGCTTTGATATTGTAACAGGTCATAGCGTACACCGCTTCCGATAAAGCTTTTCTTGATACCGGGAAGTGCGTCTACCGAATGATAAATATCCAATAAGGGGCGATGGTCCGTGTTCAAATTGGGACATACTTTGGGATGGATACATGACGGCCGTTTGCATCGCCGGCAAATTTTCTCATCTTTACCACGCATGGCATACATGTTGGCGCTAGGTCCTCCCAAGTCACTCAGATAGCCTTTGAAATCAGGCATTTCAGTTATGGCTCTCACTTCTCTTAAGATACTCTCTTTACTTCGGCTTACAATAAATTTCCCTTGATGGGCGGAAATGGTACAAAAGGCGCATCCGCCAAAACAACCACGGTGCAGATTGACCGAGAATTTAATCATGTCGAATGCGGGAATGCGTTTTCCTTTATATTTAGGATGAGGCATACGCGTATAGGGCAAATCAAAAGAATGATCCAGTTCGCCTTGGCTCATTGGAGGATAAGGCGGATTGACTACTACTGTTTCATTGCCTGTATCTTGCAAGATGCGGGAGGCTTCGTACTTGTTGCTTTCCTCTTCAATGAAGCGGAAGTTTTCGGCTTGTTTCTTTTTATCTTTCAGGCATGCTTCATGAGAGTGTAGGATGATATCTGGCTTTTCGTTCACACACTCAATTACAGAGTGCTCGGACGGAACTGATCCTTTCTTACGGATAAGGTAAGCCGTTTGTGGTATATCGTGGGGAATATCCTTTTGTAAGGGTAGATGGGCTCCGTCCTGACTGTCTTTGCTTTCTTTCATTCTCTTGCAAAGTTCCGTAATCGCTTCTCGCCCATTCCATAGATCAATAAATCGGCTCCGGAATCTATCAGGATTGATTTACGCAGCAGTCCTGCCAGTAGTCATAATGGGTGACACGGCGCAAAGATGCCTCTATACCTCCCAGAATGACAGGTACGTCGGGATAGATTTTCTTTAAAATCTGTGTATAAACGATGCTGGGATATTCGGGACGCATGTCGTGGCGGCCGTCGGGAGTATAAGCATCCTCGCTGCGCAAACGCTTGTTGGCAGTGTATTTGTTTACCATGCTGTCCATACATCCGGCGGACACACCGAAAAAGAGGCGTGGAGTCCCAGCTTCTTAAAATCGCGCAGGTCATCACGCCAGTTGGGTTGAGGCACAATGGCCACTTTCAAACCTTGCGCCTCTAATAATCTTCCAATTACTGCCGGACCAAATGAAGGATGATCTACGTAGGCGTCACCGCTGAACAAGATTACGTCCAGTTCATTCCATCCGCGCATCTCTACTTCTTTCTTGGTTGTCGGCAACCAGTCTGTAAGTTTGTATTCTTTCAATGATAAATACTGTTTTTTTGTTTTGCTACAGAGAACACAGAGATTGTTTATTATATCTCTTCTTCATCTTTATTTTTCTCTTTCTCCCATTGGATATAAAGCAGAATGAGTTGATGAAGTCCGAAAGCTTTCATGTTATTATGATAAATTACATCAATACAAAGGTCGAGCAGCTCTTTATTGTTTCCTTCCTCGCTGGTTATCAGTGAGCGGATATTCAGCTTCAGTTTGTCCAGTACCGACTCGTCCACGATACCGTTGCTGTCTATCAGATGCTGGAATAAAGCATATTTCTCAATAGTTTGCAGGTTCTCTTCTGAGATTTCCATGCTGCGTGTGCCGGAGGATTAGTCTGTATAGTGTACATAGTCGTTTTATTTTAATGGTTTATACGGACAAAGTTAGGCGTTTTTATGAAATAACCTCTTATTTGCCCTTTTATTTTCGTTTAAAAATATCACTTGCTGCCAAAGAAGCCCAGGATGGCACTCATTACCCGTGCTCTTTCCTTCACTCCCTGAATGCTTTCAAAGGGGAAACCCAGGACAAAAGTCCGATATTTGCCTTTATAGGCGATACCGGCACTGTAACTGCCCGGATTATATACAAAAGCGGAGTAAGCAGGGGCTATCGGGGTCAGACAGTCGGGAGCGGGTACGGCGTATGTTTGCTCGTTGATAGTGCGGGGAATACTGAAACGGGTGTTGGCTCCATATATTTCTCCCGAAGTGGAATTTATCATGCTGCCTCCGAAACTATATTTTAATATGTTTTCGGTGAAGTTCAGTGCTGTGGGACTGTTCATGTTGCTTCCTATATACGAGCCGCTGAGCATCAGGTTGCCGCCTCCTTGACAATAGGTTGTGAGCAACTGTTGCAATGTGTGGGAGAAAGGACGCCTGTCGGCTCCGAATATCAGGTCTGTAATGGGGTAATCTGCCAGCCGGACAAAACCATTTTCAACGGCTTCATCACTACACGATACAAAAGAGTATCCTCCGGCTGCCTGGATGGCTTTTCCATGAATGAACGGATAATCGAAAGTATTTCCGGCTATCAACATTCCTTCCAGTTCGCTGCCGCTATATCCCAGCCCGTCTTTAGTCTCCCGTCCTATGCGGCTGCGGTCGAAGCTTTGTTGCGTTCCGCAGAAGGCGGGTGTATTTATATAAGGTATTCCCGGATCCGTATTCAAGTCAAAGCCTTGCAAGAAAGGAGATTCTACGGTAGCAGGTCCGCTTAAACGGTCGAATTCGTTGACTATCAGGATTGTTCCTTTACTTTTCTTTGCCTGATAGGCTGACAGGATTTCGGAAGGAAAACTTTCTCCGCCCTTGTTGACTGCGGTTACTTTGAAACTATATACCAGTCCCGGTTCGGCTTCGAAGGTATATTCAGTACCGCGTACTAACGTTCCATTGTCAAATCCACCATGTCCCAGACGGGTATAGACTATGTATTGTTGAGCTTTGGCAGTCGGTTCCAACGGGTCGTCTACCGCTTGCCAAGTTAGTTGGAAGGTGTTTTTCCTACTTCCGGAGTGAATGGCAAAGTTATTTACCGGTAAAGGTTGGACTACGTAATCCGTCCCATGCATGGTACTCAGGTATTTTAGTATGGATTTGTAAACAGAACGTCCTACGGTAAACTTGAAACGCGGATCGTGCCCCAATTTCAAATCGGCGAAGTTCTGGTGGGAGAGGAGTTCCAGAATCATCGAGGGAACGGCAGGCAGACGGGTCTCGCTGTAATTGCGGTTCCACAGGCTGCGGCGTTGCCACCGGATACCGAATTGGGCGGAGATATCCTGTTGCAGACCGGTCAGTACCATGTCCGCCAAGTCGCGGGAAGCATAACGGGAGATACCGGCGTTCAGTTCACCATTATTATAATCGGTGGTATAGATACCCAGCGTGCCTATTAAATCATCTTCTTTGGAAAAACCTGCATCGCTGTGCACTCCCAAGGTCATTTCAAAAGGAACGCCCAATCCCTTCTCCTTTGGATTGTACACAGAATTTCCGCTGAGATAGTTTATTATCCGGCTGCGGGCGTTTATATCATCGGTATAGTCATTCTTACCTTCGCTGGGACTGTAAACCGAATAAGGAAAACCCGACCATTGTGCGGCATAGCGTGCCCCTTCCAGATAACGGGGCAGGCCGCTGGTTTTTCCACCGCGCGATATGTTTCCCATTCCTCCGCCAAAACGGACGGCATCGGCGCATACCACTCCTTTTTGTCTGCTCTCATTACTTAGTACCACCATACCGTAATCGTTGGTTCCTTTGTCGAATTCAAAAGTGCCCAGATAAACCCAAGTTCCTCCCCCTATTTGTTGGTTGACCAGAAATTCGGTGACACCCCCTTTATGGAAAACCAGATATTTAGCGTCACTCACACTTCCGGGTAAAGTCTGATAAGTCACATAGACGGCATATTTTCCTGTTTCGGGAATATGGGGAATCCATTGTGCAAAGGCTTTTTCCGGTTTTTTCTCGGTGGAGGCAAAGCGGGCTGTACCTTCTTCAAAAGGATTTTGTCCGTCCCGGTAAACCAATCGTTTTTGAGCGAATGCCGGGGTGGGGGCGGTTTTCCATTTACCTTTCCGGCTTTTTATCTCCTGATAGATGCAACCTTGGGGATGGGTATCATTATCCACAATCACCTCATTGCGTTGCCAGTCACGTTCACGAGGGGTATAAACTATGGCTCCCGCATTTTCCAGCATGGGTATAATATAAGGTATGACGAATGATTGGGTGAACAAGTCTTCTGTGGTACAGAACAGTCGGGGACGTTGCCATTCCCAACATCCCTTGTCCTTTTTATAATATTTTCCGTGGCTTTGCCAAAGGGCGATGTGTCTGCCTTCCAGTCCTTTGCCGGCAGTAAAGGGGCGGGAAATATTTTTTACCCATGGATCACCTTTATAATCTGTCCGTTGCCATAAGCGGCTTTTGTCCTGTTTCTTTCTCAGATAGTTGGGAATCAGGTCTTCGATTGATTTGCCATCGGCATAGATGGTTATATCGTAATAATTTACAGGACCGGGTAGGCTTTGTCTAAGTAACCGGTAGATAGCTTCTGTCTTTTCGGGGGTAAACGGTTGGTAGCCGAAGCTGGGGCTGGCATATACATTCAGCCTTTTTTTGTCATGATTTACTTCATAACGGTCTAATTTACACTTACCTATGTTGGCATAAGATGTTTCGTACCGGGTGAAAAAATCTTTTAGACGTTGTTCCACATTACCATCTAACCCTTGTGCCAAAGTGTGTGATATTCCTGCCATTACCAGCAGGAAGGACAAAAATATCTTTTTCATGTTGTTTTCTTCTTTATTTATGGTTGCGAAGTTAGGAATTTTTGTTAGTTTTGTCATTCTAACTAATCTATAATGAACCTAAATGAAACGAATTATCTTTAATTTCTGCTTCGTATGGCTGGCTGTTTCCGCTTTTGCCGGAAGTAAGGTAGTCGAAATGCGAATTATGGTCTGGTACCGGACACACACGAGAATCTTTCACCCAAATTGCAGAAGGCGTTACAAGACATCAAGTCTCAAGTTGCTTTGGGTGATAAGGTCACTTTGCTTTTTGAATCCGGACGTTACGATTTCCATCCTGAAGGGGCGGCTGTCCGTGAGTATTATATTTCCAATCATGATCAGGACAATCCGAAAACGGTAGGTTTCCCTTTGGAGGATTGGAAGGGGCTGACGGTGGACGGACAGGGCGCCGATTTTATCTTTCATGGGCGTATGCTTCCACTTTCTCTGCTTCGTTCAGAGAATTGTACTTTGCGTAATTTCAGCATAGATTTTGAGACTCCTCATATTGCTCAGGTCAAGATATTGGAAAGCGGAGAGGAGGGAATTACTTTTGAACCTGCCGCATGGGTGAAATGCCGTATCAATGAGAAAGGTTTTTTCGAAGCATACGGTGAAGGCTGGTCCAGTGCTCCCCAGGGAGGGATCGCTTTTGAAGAAAAGACAAAGCGTCTGGTATACCGCACCAGTGACTTATGGTGTCCTATGGAAGGATTGAAGGAAATCTCTCCACGTGTCTACCATGCTCCTCAATGGAAAGACGCCCGGTTGAAACCGGGGACAGTGGTGGCTCTTCGTACTTATTATCGTCCTGCTCCGGGTATATTCTTGTCCAATGATAAAGATACCCGTTTGCAGAATGTGAAAGTGCATTATGCCGAAGGTATGGGACTGCTGGCCCAGTTATGTGAAAATATCACGTTGGATGAATTCAGCGTTTGTCTTCGTGGCGATAAGGATCCGCGTTACTTTACCACGCAGGCGGATGCTACCCATTTCTCCAGTTGCCGGGGGAAGATTGATTCTCGCAACGGGTTGTATGAAGGAATGATGGATGATGCGATTAATGTACATGGTACTTATTTGAAAATCAAGCAACGCCTTGATGACCATACGGTGATTGCCCGATACATGCATCCGCAAGCATACGGATTCGAATGGGGCGTGAATGGCGATGAAGTACAATTTGTACGTTCCGCCACCATGGAACTGACCGGTGGAAAGAACCGGGTGAAGGAAATCCTGCCCAATGACAAAGATACGGTGAAAGGTGCAAAAGAATATCGTATCACTTTTGCCGAGCCTTTGGATGCGGAGATTACGGATAAAGAAGGTTTCGGTATTGAAAACCTGTCCTGGTGCCCGGAAGTTTATTTTGCGGATAATGTCATTCGTAACAACCGTGCACGCGGTACGCTGTTCAGCACTCCCCTGAAAACGGTGGTAGAGCGTAACCTGTTTGATCATACATCAGGAACAGCCATATTGCTGTGCGGTGATTGTAACGGCTGGTTTGAAACGGGAGCTTGCCGGAATGTGCTGATTCGTAACAATCGTTTTATCAACGCATTGACTAATATGTTCCAGTTTACGGAAGCTGTTATCTCTATTTATCCGGAGATTCCCGATTTGGAGCATCAGAAAAAATATTTCCATGGTGGAAAAGGAGAAAAAGGAGTAGTGATTGAAGATAACTATTTTGAAACCTTTGACCGCCCTGTCCTTTTTGCAAAATCCATTGACGGATTGATCTTTAAAAACAATGTGATCCGCCAGAATACGGATTATCCGGCTTTTCATCATAACAAATCCCGTTTCCGCTTGCTTCACACCCGGAATGTGAAGATAGAGAAGAATAATTTTGAGGATGGGGATGAGAGTATAGCAAGAGAATAGATACAAATAACACTGATTATGCGGGTGAAAATACAATCCGCATAATCAGTGTTTTCATATCTGAAGAACTACAACGGAAGGGTTATTCTACTTTTCCGATGCTGAAGTTTTCAGGATATTTGCCTTTGAAATTCTTATAATACAATTTGACTTCACGCATATCCTTGTCCAAATCACCGCTGGGATGTATTACCTTTTCGGCTGTGATGCATTTCTTCTCGTAGTCGATAGCTACCAGAATAATAGGCAGACCGGCCCCTTGCGCAATATAGTAAAACCCTTTCTTCCAATTGGGATTGGCTTTGCGTGTTCCTTCCGGAGTGATAGCCAGATGGAATTTTTGACTCGATTTGGCAATTTTAATCATCTGGTCCACCAATGAAGTCTTGCGGCTACGGTCTACGGGAATCCCTCCCATCCAGCGGAAAATAGGCCTAGAGGCCAGAAGAACCAGTCTTTTTTCATCATAAAACCGGTTTCGCGACCTATAGCTCCCATAAACAGTTTGCCTATGAATAAGTCCCAATTGGTGGTATGTGGGGCGGCACAGATAATATATTTATCATAATCGGGAGCAGACACCTTGGTCTTCCATCCCAACAGTTTGTAGTAGATAAAACTACAAATAGCTTTTTTCATTCCTTAAATCTTATGCTTTTGTAGCTTTAGCCAGTTCGTCTGCAACCACTTTTATTTCTTTGTTCAAATCCTCATTCAGTTTCTTGTAGAAACCTTTTACGTTACCCGGTTCAGTGTGACTGATGCGTATAATCAGTTTGATCACATTGTGTACAGAGTTGCAAACTACTTCACGGTTAACACCTTCCATCAAACTGACTAAAAACAAATCACTTGCTATATTGGTTATTTTTTTCTTTAAATTTCTTCTACTTGCCATAAATGTAATGTTTTAAGTTAATACATAATTCTAAATTCGCGGTAAAGGTAATATTTTTATTTGTATACGTTTTCATATTTGCGAAAAAAGAACGAAATTTGCACGTGAATTATAAATGAAATTATACACCTTTAAATAGAATAATAGAATATGACTAAAAGTGCATTACAAATTGCCAGAGCTGCTTATCAGCCCAAACTTCCTAAAGCGTTGAAAGGCGCTGTAAAAGTAAAGGAAGGTGAACCTACACAGTCAGTTGCTGACCAGGAAGCTATCAAAGCCTTGTTCCCTAACACTTACGCATGCCGTTGATTCAGTTCGTTGAAGGCGAAGCTGTCAATATGCCTGCCATCAACGTAGGTGTCATCTTGTCTGGTGGACAGGCTCCCGGCGGACACAATGTTATTTCCGGTTTGTTCGACGGTATCAAAGCATTGAACAAGGACAGCAAACTGTATGGTTTCATTCTGGGCCCCGGTGGTTTGGTAGACCATAATTATATGGAACTGACTTCCGATATTATCGACGAATACCGCAATACCGGTGGTTTCGATATCATCGGTTCGGGACGTACCAAACTGGAAAAGGTAGAACAGTTTGATAAAGGTCTGGAAATCATCAAGGAATTGGGCATCAAGGCATTGGTAATTATCGGTGGTGATGACTCAAACACAAACGCTTGTGTATTGGCAGAATACTATGCTGCGAAGAACTGCGGTGTTCAGGTTATCGGTTGTCCGAAGACTATCGACGGTGACTTGAAGAACGAGATGATTGAAACTTCTTTCGGTTTTGATACGGCTTGTAAGACTTACTCTGAAGTAATCGGTAACATTCAGCGTGACTGTAACTCTGCCCGCAAATACTGGCACTTTATCAAGCTGATGGGACGTTCGGCTTCTCATATCGCTTTGGAATGTGCTTTGCAGGTTCAACCTAACGTATGTATCGTTTCAGAAGAAGTGGAAGAGAAGAACATGTCATTGGATGATGTGGTTACTTACATTGCTCAGGTGGTGGCTAACCGTGCCGCACAAGGCAATAACTTCGGTACAGTGTTGATACCTGAAGGTTTGATCGAATTCATCCCCGCAATGAAGAGATTGATCGCTGAATTGAACGACTTCCTGGCTGCTAACGCATCAGAGTTCGCATTGATCAAGAAATCTCACCAACGTGAATATATCATCTCCAAGCTTTCTAAGGAAAACTCGGAAATCTATGCTTCTCTGCCCGAAGGCGTTGCACGTCAGCTTACTTTGGATCGTGACCCGCACGGAAACGTACAGGTATCACTGATTGAAACAGAAAAGCTGTTGTCTGATATGGTAGCCGTTAAATTGGCTCAGTGGAAAGAAGAAGGCAAGTATGTAGGTAAATTTGCCGCTCAGCATCACTTCTTCGGTTACGAAGGCCGTTGCGCTGCTCCGTCAAACTTCGATGCTGACTATTGCTACTCGTTGGGTTACACCGCTTCTATGTTGATTGCCAACGGCAAGACCGGTTATATGTCTTCTGTACGTAACACTACTGCTCCTGCCGAAGAATGGATTGCAGGTGGTGTGCCTATCACAATGATGATGAACATGGAACGTCGTCACGGTGAAATGAAACCGGTTATCCAGAAAGCGTTGGTAAAATTGGACGGTGCTCCTTTCAAGGCGTTCGCCGCACAGCGTGAACGTTGGGCTATTGAAACAGACTATGTATATCCGGGTCCTATCCAGTACTTCGGTCCTACAGAAGTTTGTGACCAGGCAACCAAGACATTGCAGTTGGAACAAGGAAAATAATTTTTTCTTATTTCTATAAAGCATAAAGGAAACCCATCGGGGCTGATTGTAAAACCATTCTCCCGATGGGTTTTATTGCATAGTATGTGGGAATAGGTAAGGTAAAAACAGCTAAATAGGATAAAATGGTAAGAGCGAAAAGCACACGTCCTGCCCCTGTTAAAAAAAAGGCAGTCGCGAAACCTGTCCGCCGGACCACACAGCGGAAGGCGAAAAAGAAACCGCAAAGAGAGATGCCGTCATGGCTTCGGTATGTCATTGCGGGGATTATTGCTTTTTTATTCCTTGCCGCTTTCTTTTATTTCTTTATCCGTCCTTACTCTTACCGTTGGAAGCCTTGCTATGGCTTTAAAGCATACGGTGTATGTATGCCCTCAGGTTTTCATGTGCATGGCATTGATGTTTCCCATTATCAAGGAAACATAGACTGGAAAATGCTGACCCAGACCCGACAGGGAAAATTTCCTATTCATTTTGTCTTTATGAAAGCTTCGGAAGGAGGCGATTATGGGGACAAGGCTTTTAGCTCCAATTTTGATTCGGCGAAAACATATGGGTTTATCCGTGGGGCTTATCATTTTTACAATCCGAAGACAGATCCTGTCCGTCAGGCCGATTTTTTTATCAATTCCGTCAAGCTGGATTCAGGTGATCTTCCTCCTGTGCTCGATATTGAGAAGAGGGGAAAGGATGAGAATCAGCTCCGTCGTGACCTTAAACTGTGGCTTGACAAAATAGAACAGCACTACAAAGTGAAGCCTATTCTTTATACTTCTTATAAGTTTAAAACGCGTTATCTGAATGATTCGGTCTTCAATTCTTATCCTTACTGGATAGCTCATTATTATGTAGACTCGGTGGAATACAGGGGGGAGTGGAAATTCTGGCAGCATACGGATGTGGGTACGTTGCCGGGTATTCGTGAGAAGGTGGATTTGAATATTTTCAACGGTTCGTTGGAAGAATTGCAATTAATGACCATAAAGAAATAAGGGAACTGTGCCTGAGGTTCCGAAAACTTTGCTTATATTTGCTTTATGAACTTACTGCTCAATATTATTTGGCTGATTTGCGGCGGATTTCTGATCTGCGTGGAATATATTGTTTCCAGCCTGTTGCTGATGATCACTATCGTCGGCATTCCTTTCGGTTTCCAGACTTTGAAGTTGTCTATGCTGGCTCTTTGTCCTTTTGGGCGGGAAATACGCAGTTGTCCCGGTGATGGTGGATGTCTCAGTGTGTTGATGAATATCATCTGGATACTTGTAGGTGGAATCTGGATCAGCCTCTCTCATCTGGCATTCGGGGTGTTGCTTTGCATCACTGTCATCGGCATTCCATTCGGACTGCAACATTTCAAGCTGGCGGGCTTGGCACTTACTCCTTTCGGAAAGGAGATTGTATAATAAATATAATACCGTATGGTCGTTTGGTCATTTTGGATAAAATGCAGCGTCCTACATGCGTTTGTCACCGCTTGATTCCGGTTCTAATTTTCAGGGAAGAAGAACACAAGGACAAAAGAGAGAAAATCCGTTCTTTTGTCCTCGAATAAATCAATGCATATCCTGCGTGGTTGGTGGCAACTCCGTCTTTATCGCGTCTTTGCCATACTTGAAAATGGTATTATTTCATGATGAATTTCACAGCTGCCCAGTTGTTCTTTTCCCGATGATGTACGAACTCCATTCCCAGACTCTCCGCTTTTTCGCGGATAAAAGGAATATCCTGTATATAGAACCCACTCATAAATATTTCCGAACCCGGATGCATACAGGCGGCATAATGGGGAAGGTCTGCCAGAAGAATATTCCGGTTAATGTTGGCAATAATCACATCAAACGCTTTGCGCCCTTTCAGCAGATTGGCGTCACCCAGTTCCACTGTAATGTTATGGATATGGTTCAGTGCAATGTTGTCTTTTGAATTGTTGACGCACCAGTCGTCAATGTCGATGGCTGTCACAGGATTGGCTCCTCGCATGGAGGCAAGGATGGCAAGAATAGAAGTGCCGCATCCCATATCCAGGACTGATTTTCCTTTCAGGTCGGCTTCTAACAGCTCGCTGATTATAGAGCTGGTCGTTTCATGATGCCCTGTGCCGAAAGCCATTTGCGGGTTAATCAGAATTTCATACTCAGTTTTCGGAGTGTCTTTGTGGAACGTGCTGTGAATGCAGCAACGGTCACCTATGACGATGGGTTGAAAGAAGTTTTTCTCCCATTCTTCATTCCAGTTTTTGTCTTCGGCTTCCTTTATGGTGTATTCTATCCGGGTGTCAGGTAAAGGGAAGTTCACAACCATTTCTTTCAGTGCTTCCTCGTCAAAGAGAGTTTGCTGGATATAGGCCTGTATTCCCCCTTCACATTCTACAAAACTTTCAAATCCTATTTCTCCGGCCAATGCGGACACTACATCATTCACTGTCTCATTACAGGGATGTGTTGTAAAGGTTACTTCTAAATATTTCATATCTTTTCGTTTATTCTATCACTTTACGGAGCAATGCCTCCATCTCATTTTTGAAGATGCCCGCTTCATGCACTTTCACCCCGTCCACATAGAACGTGGGAACGTAATAATAGTCGTATTGGTCGGCTATATCAGGATGTTGGGTTTCTTCTATCATTTCTATTTCTATAGGTTGGAATTCAGGATATTCTGCTTTCAGTTCTTCAATATAGCGCAGTGCTTTTTTGCAGAACGGGCATCTTTCCTGATAAAATAATTTCACTGGTTTCATACGATTGTTGGTTTAAGGATGATGACAAAGATAATTTCTTTTCATTACTTTCACAAACAAACCTTCCGTCTTTTTGTTTCAGACTTGTGCTCTCATTGCAATGTTAGATGCAATTATGCCTCATGCCCTCATTCGTGAGGTAATTTGTTTATAATGAACAGGTTATTTGTGATGGTAGCATAGAAGAGTATGAGGGCATTGCCCTCATACTTTCCTATGATAAAATAAATTATTTCAACTTTGTTACATGATATAGGGTACCTCTGGTACTAGTCTTTTTAGGAATGTTCAGTTTGCGGAGAATACGTCCAAACCAATTTATTTTATTGATAGACAGTTTGTCGCGTGTGTTCTCTTGAAGATAATTAAAAATATCCATGGCAGTCATCCATTCTCCCTCCTTTTCGTTGGTTGCAGAAGAAAAGTTACAATGGAATAAATGCTCCAAAGGTGATATTTGCTCAAATTCGCTGTTGCTTTGTCGTAAAACGGCCTCATCTTCGTCATTCAGCCAATAACGTTCGTTCTTATAAAGTAAATGCATGGCTTGCGCATAGAGTTGGCGGTAGTCTATGGTGACATTGGTATCAATGGGATCGGTCACTTCGATACAGATAAAGCGACGGCTTCCCGTGGGGTCGGTGAGCAAATCCTTCTGATTGCTGGTGCCGATGAATGAGGCATAGCGGCGTAATTCGCGCACGCTGGTTCCGTAAGGCTTGCGCAGATTGGCTGTCGGTTTTTGTAACAGATGTTTCAGAAAGCCTTGTTGATTTACGGTAATCTGGTCGAATTCGTCCAGGTTGATAAGGAAAAATCGTCCCAAGGCACGCTCCGCTTCCTGTTTGCTGCTGAAGTCCAGGCTGTCGGCATAGCCGAAACGGAGTTCGGGCGGCAGCAAGATACGGCAATAAGTGGATTTCCGGAATCCTTGCGAACCTACAAGTAAAGGTGAAGTGCTGTTTCCATGCTGGCGGTCCATCCCCTCCAATGCGCCACCATGCC
>ENA-OQDE01000360-OQDE01000360.1-human-gut-metagenome-genome-assembly--contig:-NODE-360-length-28199-cov-2.244158_pt1 | contig 28199 bp, 35 predicted proteins | sample MGYA00242768_ERZ504595 | MGnify/ENA primary metagenome ERZ504595 (study PRJEB26092, sample SAMD00036307) | human gut metagenome | host: Homo sapiens | study: EMG produced TPA metagenomics assembly of... | reverse complement strand
CTCGCCCTTGTTGGGCGGAAAAACTATAGCAATGTAACGCTCGGGAAATATAGCTGTTTATATATCAAACTGTCTACACGAATTGGGAACTGCGGCTCGCCCTTGTTGGGCGGAAAAACTATAGCAATGTAACGCTCGGGAAATATAGCTGTTTATATATCAAACTGTCTTCACGAATTGGGTACGGCGGTTCGCCGGCTCGTCGTGCAACTGCAAGTTGCTTGTGGAAAAACGCTTTTTGCATTACAATATAATCAAGAGGTGACGGCTATGGATACAAAAGAAATTTTACTGAAATTAAGAACAAAATCTGGCTTTTCTCAGGATGAGCTGGCTGAAAAACTGTTGTAACACGACAGGCTGTTTCTCGTTGGGAAAACGGTGACACAGTTCCGAATACGGAAACATTAAAACTTCTCTCAAAGCTTTATAATGTGTCAATCAATACCTTGCTCGGTTCTCCGAGAGAACTCATTTGTCAATGTTGCGGTATGCCGTTGGAAGATGAGATTATCAGCAGAGAGAAAGACGGCTTTATGAATGAAGATTATTGCAAGTGGTGTTATGCCGACGGAAATTATATGTACAGCGATATGGACGATTTGATTGATGTCTGCGTCAAAAATATGGCTAACGAGGAACATTCCGAAAAAGAGGTGCGTGAGTATCTGTTGAGAACACTCCCAAAGCTTGACTATTGGAAAAGATATAAGGAACTCGGCGGAAACAAGGCTTTTGAGGAATTTAAAAATGTTCTGATTGATGAGATAAATGCCCTGAATATTGAGGGTATGCCAAAACTTGCAAAGCTGAATGCGCTTGTCGGAAAATTTGTTAATTTGGGATACAGACTTCCGAACGGCGACACGGTTAAGTTTTTGGATGACAACGCAACATATCTCGGCAATCAGCTTGAATGTGAGTTCGGCGGTGACAGATATTTCGGCATTGTTGCAAATCCCGATTTTATCCTGATTTCAACTTATGAGGAAAATCTTAAAAATCCGGAGCTTGTTTTGTACAAGAAAAGATAACAACATAACAGACAAAGAGGTGTCAGCTTTTGCGACACCTCTTTTTGCAGTTTAAATTATTGAAAAGTCAGAATAAGGTAATCCCGAACATATGCAGTACCCATAAAACCACACCGAAAACAACAGATGCGGTAACACCGTAAACTATGACAGGTCCTGCAATGATGAACAGCTTTGCGCCGAGTCCGGCAACATATCCCTCGGATTTAAACTCGATTGCAGGTGATGAAACAGCATTTGCAAAACCTGTAATTGGCACAAGCGTACCCGCACCGCCATGCTTGGCGATTTTATCGTAAACACCGATTGCTGTCAGCAAAATTCCTATGAAAATCAGCGTTACCGATGTCAGCGTTTTTGCATCATCCTTGCTGAGATCAAGCATTGAATAACAGTCCGTCAGAACCTGACCGATAAGGCAGATGAAACCGCCGATGAAAAATGCCTTAGTCCCGTTCACAAAACATTTACTTTTCGGTGAATTATTTTTCACAATCGTGCTATATTCTTTTTTTGAAATCATAAAATGCCACCTTTGCACCGTTAATTAATTTACATATATTTTTGCCGTATAAATTTCAATTATGTTTGAATTATCACTTTATTTTTTTTGACTGTTGTAGTATACTTATTAATATGTACAGCTATGTAAAACGAAATGAGGGTAAAGTAATGGAGCATTATCTCGATAACAGCGCAACTACGAAGGTGTCGCAAAAGGCGGCAGAAAAAGCGTTTGAGATAATGACCGAAAATTACGGCAATCCTTCGTCACTCCATTTGCGTGGAATGTATGCAGAGCAGGAGCTTGTAAAGGCTCGAAAAGAGGTTGCAAGAAAGCTTGGTGCAACTGCCGATGAAATCTATTTTACAAGCGGCGGTACAGAGTCGAATAACCTTGCAATTTTCGGTGTTGCCGAGGCTAAAAAACGCAGAGGAAAGCGGATTGTTGTGTCTGCCGTTGAACACAGCAGTATCATGGAATCCGCAAAAAAACTTGAGGATAACGGCTTTGATGTTGTCTATATCATGCCCCGTGAGGACGGCACAATTCACAAGGAAGATGTGCTTGAAAAGGTTGACGAAAACACAATTCTTGTGTCTGTAATGTGCGTCAATAATGAAACGGGCGCAATTATGAATGTTACGGATATTTTTTCTGCCGTAAAGGCGAAGAACAGCGATGTAATCTGCCACACGGATGCCGTTCAGGCGTTCGGCAAAATCTCGCTTTCTGCGTCAAGGCTTCATGCGGATTTAATCAGCGTGAGCGGTCATAAAATCCATGCCCCGAAGGGTGTGGGTGCAATTTTTGTGAAAAAGGGTGTACGGCTTGTTCCGCTTCACTACGGCGGTGAGCAGGAGAAAAAACTCCGCCCCGGTACAGAGGCAATTCCGCTGATTGCCGCAATGGGTGTTGCCTGCGGTGAATTTAACATAGATAAAAATTACGATTATGTTTCAAAGCTTAACAGCTACGCAAAGGATAAGCTATTAAAAATTGACGGAGTGGTTCTCAACTCTCCCCAAAACGCACTTCCGTATGTGCTGAATATTTCGGCAGGAAAGGTCAGGAGCGAAACCATGCTCCATTTTCTTGAAAATCTTGAGGTCTATGTGTCCTCGGGAAGTGCCTGTGCAAAGGGCAAACCGAGTTATGTGCTTGAGTCAATGAATATCGGTCGTGACAGAGCCGACAGTGCACTGAGAATCAGCTTTTCAAAATTTAACACAGAGGCAGATATCGACGCACTTTGTTACGGTATTGAAAAGGGACTGAAAACCCTTGCTCACAAATAAAATCGTATGAATACATATTAAAACAAAGGAATACATTTTATGAAGGAAATTTTACTTTTGAAAGACGGCGAAATTGTTCTTAAGGGACTTAACCGCCGTTCATTTGAAGATGTCCTCAAAAAGAACCTCAAACACGCATTAAAGAGTGCAGGCCATTTTGAGATTACATCCGCACAGTCCACAATTTATGTAAAACCGCTTGATGATGACGCAGATCTTGAAAAGGCTTGCGAAATCGTTTCAAGGGTGTTCGGAATTATCGCTTTTTCAAGAGCCGCCGTTTGTGAAAAAACAATCGAATCCGTTCTTGAAACAGCTCCGAAATATCTTGAAAATCAGCTTAAAAATATAAAACCTTCAAGGTTGAGGCGAAGAGAAGCGACAAGAAGTTTCCGCTTAAATCTCCCGAAATTTGCAGAGAGGTCGGCGGTGAAATCCTTTCAAAGTTTCCGCACCTCAAAGTTGATGTTCACAACCCCGACCTTGTTGTAAATGTTGAAATCCGTGACTTCGGCGCTTATGTTCACGGTGAGCCGGTAAGAGGAGCAGGCGGTATTCCGGTCGGCACAGGCGGAAGAGCCGCAATTCTCATCAGCGGAGGTCTTGACTCTCCCGTTGCCGCTTATATGATGGCAAAAAGAGGTATCAGACTTACTGCAATTCACTTTGCAAGTCCGCCTTACACAAGCCCCAGAGCCGAAGACAAGGTTGTCAGACTTCTCCGCAGAGTCAGCAGATATGCAGGCGATATGGTTATGTACACCGTGCCGTTTACAAAGCTGCAGGAGAAAATCAAGGATGAATGTCCCGAGGAACTTTTCACAATCATTATGCGCCGCCTGATGATGCAAATTTCAGAAAAGATTGCCGAAAAGTACGAATGTCAGGCACTCATCACAGGCGAAAGCTCGGTCAGGTTGCAAGCCAGACAATCGGTGCGCTTTCGTGCACAGATGAGGCGACCGATTTGCTCGTGTTCAGACCGCTAATAGGTATGGATAAGCAGGAGATTATCGACATTGCCTACAAGATTGATACCTACGATATATCAATTGAGCCGTATGAGGACTGCTGTACCGTGTTCACACCAAAGCATCCCCGTACAAGACCTGTTCTCAAATATGTAAAAGAGGCTCAGGAAAAGCCGAACTTCGGACCTCTTGTTGAGGAGGCTCTTCAAAACCTAAAAGTTACAAGAATTTCGGCTGATGATGAATAATCAAACGATTGAAAGGGGAATTGATATGGATGTTGAGATTTTTTCCTTAACGGGCAAAAATTCCGCTGACCTTTCTCAAACAAGCGGTGAAATTGCAAAAAAGCTTGAACAAAACGGCTTTTCCGTAACCAAAGTAAAAAGCGTTTCACCTTCATATTCTAAAATTATTTCTGCACTTAACGAGCTTGCGAAAAGCGAAAAAGCGCCTGATCAGGTTGTGATTGCAGAGGCTCTTACAACAAAGGACAGCACATCGTTTCGCAAAAAGTTTGCCGAGGTTGTTGCGGCATCCGAGAAGTATGAGAATACTCCCGTGCCGAAGGACTATTGCGAAAGAGAAATCTTGATTTTCTCGATGCCAAAAAGCGTAAGGCAGACAAGGAAGAGATGGAACAGCTTGAGGACAAGTACAGAATGTTCCGTAAAAAGTCAAGAATTTTCAGCCTTAAAGATATGGGCAACGGCTATCGTGGCTACTGCTTTATGTACCGTGGTATTCAGGTTGCCGTTCTTCCAAAGTCGGCTCTTGCAGGTGAAAATCCCGAAGATATGGTTTGTCTTGCCTGCATAAGAGCAAAGTCAAACTTTGAAAATTCTGCAATTGACTATCCTAACGGTTTCAGCGACAGGGAATTTGTTCCGGCAAAGACAGGCTTTGTCAACAACTTCATTCCTATGCGTGGTGACGGTTCAAAGGAAGTTACAAGAAAATGCGTTGTAATTGTTTCGTTTCTCGTGTTTCTTACGGCACTTTCGCTGTTGTTCTACAATATGATTTACCTCAGCCTGAGAAATGCCGAGCTTAACGGAGAAATTCAACGAATTGCTCACAGCGTTGATGACGGTGAAACAACACCCGAAAAGAAAAAGGATGACACAATCAATTGGGATAAACTTCTGAAAATCAACGATGAAATTGTCGGCTGGATTCAGATGAAGGATACCCACATTGACTACCCCGTTCTTTGGCATAAGGCAGACAGCACACCGCAACAGTATTACCTTAACCACAACTACAAGAATGAGTGGGACGGCTTCGGCAGCGTATTTGTTGACTACCGTTCAACAAAGGGTACAGACGGCAAGAACCTTGTTCTTCACTCTCACCACATTCAGGACGGTTCAATGTTCGGTGATCTTATGAAGTTCGGCGGAACAACGGGGGATCTCGATTTCTACAAAGAAGTTCCGACCTTCCGTTTTGACACTCCAAAGGGCAAAGGTACTTATAAGATTATCTCCGTGTTCAAGACAAACACTCTTACCGCACACGGCGATTTCTTCAACTACATGATAAGCGACTTTGAAAATGACAAGGATTTTATGAACTATGTTTACAATGTCCGTGTTCGTTCACTCTTTAATTGTCCTGTTGATGTAAACGAGGACGATGAGCTTGTAACACTTTCAACCTGTTCGTATGAGTTCACAAATTTCAGAACAGTAATTGTTGCAAGAAAGGTAAGAGCGGGCGAGTCAACAAAGGTTGATGTTTCAAAGGCATCGCTTAATAAGAATGTAGTATGGCCGCAGGTTTATTACTCATCCTACGGCGGTACAAGACCTACCGTCACAGACTTTGACACAGCATACAAGAAAGGTCAGATTACTTGGTATGACGGCGATTACAGCTTTAAGAACCAAAAGGTAACCAAGAAAACCGAGGCTACAACCGCAACAGATACAAAAGGTCAGGTTGTAACGCAAAAGCCACAGCCTACAACAAAGGCAAAGGTTTATTGCAATGTAACCTTCCTTAACTACGACGGTTCAGCTTTGTCAACGCAAAAGGTTGAGTACGGCAAGTCGGCGGTTGTGCCTAAGACCGTACCGAAAAAACCGAGTGATGAGTATTATACCTACACCTTTGAGGGTTGGGACACCACCTATGACTATACAAAGGTAACGGCTAATTTGAGTATTGCACCAAAATTCAAGGCAACGCTGAAACCCGAATACGCAAACGCACAGTAGGAGGACGGAAAATGAATTGCAGGCTTGTATTTTTCGCTGCTCGCAAAACCTCGTTTTGCGAAAGAGCTTTGCAAAAATCCTTTTCCGAGCTTGACCTTGAACTCGTCAAAACCTGCTTTGCAACCGATTCCGAACAACTCGGAAATGAACTTACAGACGCTTTCAAAAAACTGAATGTGGTTTTCGTTGTCGGCGGACTCGGATTTGACGATGAAAAGGGAATAAAAAGCATAATTTCCCGTGCTTTGTGTGAAACCCCTGTTAATGACTGCAAAAAGCTGAAAAATGAAAACGGCGATGACGGATATGTTGTCAGAGCCGCAAATCAGATTCTTATTCTTCTGCCCGATGAACCCGAGCAGATTGAATCCATTATGCAGGGACCGCTCAGAAAATATATTATGGCAAACTCGGTAATGCAATGAGCATTGCGAATTGAAAGTTGAAAATTGAAAATGTAAAATTACAGTCGGCGGTGTGCCACCGCTGTCAATTCGAGAAGATAGTTAGATAAAAAGATTGCATCAGATGCCCGAATAAGGTTCTGATGCAATTTTTGTTTTATATGGAATCAGTAGGGGTAGCCTTGCGACTATATTTCAGACAGCGCCATGCTCCCTTTATCCGCCACAGGCGGAGGTCGCAAACCGTGTTCGCCATTTATAAAATTAATCTTGACAATGCAAAAAATGGTGCTATAATTAAAACATACTAAATACATAGGAATAGTAGAAATAAAACACATACATAATCAAGCACATAAAAATCATGCTAAGAAAGGAAGTACAGTTATGGCAAAAAGAAATTTTGGTGATGAATTCGGATTTCAGACAAGGGCTGTTCACACGGGCAATGACGTTGACAGCGAAACAGGAGCAATTAAAAGACCTATCACAATGGCAAACAGCTATGAACTTCCATATGATCCGAGCGACCTCAACTGGAGCAGTGCAGGCAAAAACCTCTACACACGCAACGGCGGTTCAAATCAGCAGTATCTTCAGGAAAAGCTTGCGTCCCTTGAGGGCGGAGAGGATTGCGTTGTTCTTGCAAGCGGTGTTGCGGCTCTGTCGGGACTTTTCTTTGCATTGCTCAAAAGCGGTGACCATGTTGTATTTTCAAGCGTAACATATATTGCGGTTTACAGACTTCTGAACGAACTTCTAAAAGACAAATTCGGTGTTGAAACAACAATTGTTGACACAACCGACATTGAAAAAGTTAAGGCGGCAATCCGTCCGAACACAAAGCTCATTCACATTGAAACACCGGGCAACCCTACTCTTTCAATTTCCGACATTGAAAAGATTGCAGAGCTTGCCCATGCAAACGGCGCACTTTTGTCGGTTGACAACACATTTGCTTCTCCGTTCAACCAAAGACCGATTGAACTCGGTGCAGACTTTACCGTTGAAAGCCTTACAAAGTACATCAACGGTCACGGAGATGCAATGGGAGGTGCAATCATCGGCAAAAAAGAATACCTCGACATTATCCGTGCGCAGTCGCAGATTAACCTCGGCGCAACAATCAGCCGTTCAATGACATGGCTGATTATGAGAGGCTCGGTAACACTTCCGTTGCGTATGAAACAAGCACAACGAAAATGCCCTCAAAGGTTGCTCGTTATCTGAAAACGGTCAAAAGGTGTAAGCTTTGTTGCATATCCGGGACTTGGAGGATCACACGAATCACGATATTGCAGTTAAGCAGATGAAAAACGGGTTCGGCGGAGTGCTTTCGTTTGGACTTAAAGCCGACCACGATACCTACAACCGTTTTGTTACACATCTTAAAGTAATCACATCGGCTGTATCACTCGGTCACGATGAAAGCCTTATCGTATTTCTCGGTGAAAACGATGAAAGACAGTATCTTTATCCCGAAGAATTCCACAACGGATTTTTCCGTTTCAGCGTTGGTATTGAGGATTCCGAAGATATCATCGAAGATTTAAGACAGGCTTTTGAAAAAGAAAACCTGATTTAAGGAGCTTATTATGAATTTTTCATATTCACAGGTGCTTGAATTCAAGAGGATTCTTGACGAAAAATTCGGAGTGTATCTACATTTTCACGATGCCTGCGGAGGACAGTATTTTTCATTTGATGAAGCAGAGAAGGACGAAGTATATCAATTTTTAACCTCTTATTTTGCAAATATCGGCGGTAAAATCAATATTGCCGACAATAAATTAACATTTACAGTAGATAAAGCGTAATCAGAAAATTTTTTTAAAAGATTTTCAAAAGCCTGCATAAGCCAGAAACCATCTCCAAAATACTTTTTAGGAAGCTCCCCTTTCAGCTCAAAGCTTACTTTTCTCTTATGTGCAATCACTTCCAGTCGCTCAATACAAGCGCTTATCAGCTTTTCTAAATCCAGCTCCTCATAATCCATAAGTACCTTACCGGCAGCCAGTTGGCTGGATTTTAAAACCCTTTCAATTTCCTCTGTAAGGCGGGTAACACATTTCTGCCCCTCTTTTAAAGCTGCTTTTTCCTCCTCTGTTTTGGTATGAAAATCAGCCAAATCAAGACGTATCTGTAAAGCTGTGACCGATGTTTTCATCTGATGCGCCATATTTTCGATAAAACTGTTTGTATAGCTTTCTTTTTGCTTTTTCTGATGTCTTTCATGAAGAAGCTGTTCCTCCAGCTCACGAACCTGATTGAGTAGATTGAAGCAAACACCTTCCTCCAAAGACTTTTTATTTACCTTTTCAGGATATAAAAGGAAGTGGCTGATATCTGCTTCTGCCTGTCTAATATTATCTTCCATTTTTCTGCTTTTTCTAAAGAAAAAATTACAGCAATGGTACTAATACACGTTATAATAAAACAAACTATTGTCAACATGGTTTTTGATACCTCTTGACCGGCACTGCCCAACGATACCCTACTCCACGTATGGTCGTAATATAAGGAGCTTCCTCAAAAGTTCCCAGCTTGTCCCGCAAACGGCTAACATTTACATTTAATGTATTTTCCTCAACAAACTGAAAATCATTGTCCCACACATGATAAAGCAAGTCCTTTCTGGTAATGGTATTCGGCCAGCTTTTCAATAACAACACGGCAATCTTCAATTCCACGGAAGTAAGGGGAAGCGCTTCTTTTCCTTTTATCATCTGGTGTGTAAAATGATTATAATACAACTCTCCGCTTTGATAATATTCCCCCTTATTTAAGGAAGAACGGCGAAGAATTGCCTGAATACGCACCAGCAATTCCTGCATACGGAAAGGCTTTGTAACATAGTCATCTCCCCCAACCTGAAATCCCCGTATAAGCTCTAATTCGCTGCTGCAGCCTGTGAGAAAAAGAATAGGAACATCCGAAAACTCTCTAATTTTTTTGCATAAATCATATCCGCTGTCCTCACCGAGGCAAACATCTAAAATCACAAGAGCAATGTTTTCTCTGTTTAAAATCTCTATGGTATCTGCACTGTTATCTGATACAGACACTTGATAACCATAGCTTTTCAAAATATCTGACAAACCGTTTGCAACATTTTCATCGTCTTCTGTAATCAAAATATGAAACTTCATTTTAGACCTCTGTAAATCAAAATTCTTGTAAGCATTATATCAAAAAAAGCTTTGCGTTTTTCAACCTGCGCTTCGGTAAATATAACATTAAAAATACTGCTAAAAATGCTGCTGCGCTAATCCAAAACGCCTCAAATCCTCCTATTCCGAAAATTTTCATTCCTTCTATTTGCTGCTGTAAAACTTGAGAAAAGCTGCGCATTTCCTGAAATTCTTGCTGCAAATACCTCTGCTGTTTCCACACATTCCCCAAAATCCAGACTCCATATACACCCCAACCGCAAAGAACAGAAAAAACTGCTGTTTTCAAAGAATTTCTTCTTAGTCTATTTTGAAGCTGTCTTTTTGACATTCCCAGTGCTTTTAAAACTCCTATTTTACGTTTCTGATTTTCATAATCAAAAGCCAGAATATTACAAACTGTAAGAAGTAAAATCAATATAATGCACACTCCTCCAAAAAACAGCAAGAAAAATTCACGTTCTGCTTCCTGTACAGACGCCGTTATCATTTCACGCTCATTGCGTAAATTCATTTCATACTGCTCACATAAATCTGCCACAATAAAATCCGTAGATAAATATCCTGCACTTTCTGATGTATAAATATCTAAAGAATTATAACCTAATTCCGTACCGGTTTTATTAAATCCCAGCTCGTAACCCTCTTTTGCATTTTCCAAGGTTTCCTTTAGGCTCTCATAAGAACATAACACCATATACGGTTTTCCTGTAAATAACAACGGATCATAAGCTGACTTCTCCCTATTTACTTTTATAACAGCACCTACTTTTGCTGTCATATTTCCGACTATTGATACATCACTCGCCTTTCTTTCTATTCTTTCCCCTACTGGAAAACCATAAAAATTCAGCTCAATCTCATCACCTGCTTTATTCCTGCTTCTGTATAAGACTTCCCTCCATACACAAGATTACCATCTACATCTGTGGAAAATATAATAATAACTTGTTTCCCTTGACGAAAAGCTTCTTTGTTTACTTGTTCTGCGTGCGGTAAAGTTTCCATTCGTTCCTCTGGTATCCCATAGATAGATACCCCTAATCCGTTTGGATAATCAATAATTTTTTATTTCCTGCGCCATCTATCATATTTAGTAATACCGGCTGTGTATCTTCAGAATTTTCTCTGACTGCCTGAAAAAAATCATTTTCTTCCATATCTTCAAAACGCAATTCGCAATTCTCTACCAACTGTGCATCTATCTTACTGACTCCCGGTATCGCTTTTATATTAGAAAGTTCTTCCTTTGGAATACAGGCAAATGGATTTTCCAGCGCATTGATACTATAAGAACGTGACTTTTCGTTTATTTCCCTTTTATAAAATATTGGAAAGGCTTCCATACAAACAAAAATCACAATGCCTGCCATAGCCACCGACAATCCCGCCAATAACACACCTTTCATCCTGTTTACCTTCTGCTTTTTACCTGCTGGATTTCAAATCTTCCTGTAAGAGGCTGTTTTAATGCCATTTGTAATACCAGAATCCTCATACCTGCAAGAGCGATAATCCACAAAGTAAAAAATAACACAAGCGAAACAACCGGTATATCTAAAACAAAGACTGCATTTTTCTGTCTCAGTAAGACTTTTACCAAACACCATGTCCCTAATGCCCCTGTAATGCTCCCCAATACTGCTGCCGGAAAGCCAAGCAGAGCTGTCTCGAAAAAAATCAAAATTCGTAAATTGCTTCTTTGTAATTCCAATGCTTCGAAAGAGAGCAATCTGATATACTTGCCTGCGCACCTGCAACATATAAAGACACACAATCGCAACAAGTGACACTATAAAAATTGCCCAATGAAACAGTTGCTTTTTCTCCATCTGCTGTACATCAGGGTATGCGTATGTGTTTATAAGAACTTCCTGTTGAATTTCTGCGTCTTCCTGTTTCAATCCCTCATTAATCTCACAAATTTTAGAAGTATCATGGTTTTTCATAATGAAAAAGCAGTTCTTTTCAGGCGGTAATGGCACCATTTCCTCCTGCTTGGTTTTTGCCTCCAAAAGAAGCTCCTGTGCACCCTTTTCTGTGAGAATTGCACTGTTTAATGTCGCTTTTCTCCCTGCTTCCCAAAGGTTTGTATATTCTTTTAAAACGCCACAAAGAGTGTAAGTTTTGGTCACTTGAATAGAAGGAAAAGCATCTTCTTCCTGCTTCTGTTCATCTAAATATTGAGCAGGTACAGAAACTGTCAAATCTATCTTTTGTCCCAGCTCATAATCATAGCCCAGAGCACTAAGAACATCTGCTTCTACTGCAACTTCATCACCGAATTTCGGAAGTCTTCCGCTATTTAACCCTAGTCTTCCCATCTTCCAAAGGTGTTCATCCACTGTACTATCCCACTGTTTCCCGCAATTTTTCCATAGCATTGCGCCATTCCTCTTTCTTGAATAAAAGGTGTCTGCCTAAAAAATCAAGCTCCCTCTCGTTTGCATTTAAAACTGCACCTTCCCATATACCATAAGTATCATATCTGCATTCCTCATTTGTTTTATCCATACTTTCTGTAAGAGAAAGAGAAATCATGGCACAGGTAAAACTCAGAAACAATACAAAGAAAATCAAAAAACTGCTTCTTTTTCTCCCCCTTATTTCATCAAGAGCCATAGAAAATAAATACTCATTTTTCAAAAAAACACCCCCTCCGCAGAATATTGAAGCTTTTATGCTTTTCTTAATTATACTGCTTATAGCTTACAACTGCATTTCAATATTCTTACAATAATGTAATAATAGAATTCCTCTGCTTTTTTTGAAATTTTGCCTGAAATGGCATTGAAATGTTTTCATCCGAGGTTGTCGTATTAAGTAAAAATGCACTTAATACAACAGCCTCATTTTTCAGTTAGATATGATTTAGATACTACATTTTAGAAATGAAATCGTCTAAGGACTCTGCTCTCAAAGCTATCTCCATCCAGTTTTTAATTACTTCTATGTCTTCCTGTTCATATAATGTTTCCAAAAGGCTGTCCGGTAATTGTCCGAATTTGGATAAAACCATCTGAAGCATCTCTATTGCAGCTTTTAATCCTTCTTTCCTCCCCTCTTTTCTTCCCTCTCTGCGTTCATCTTTCATCAATAATTCCAAAAGCATAAATCTCTCCTCCATTTCCCTGCTCCCCTTGATATGGGTGACTGATTTCTGCACTTGTCTTACATAATCATCTTGAAAATCCTTCTGACTTTCTTTTAAGTCTGCATGTACAAATCTCAGAAAAGAAACCAGCTCTTTTGGCACATCTTGTTCATCTTCTCCGCAGGTATTTAGGAACATGATACAGCGTCCGTCTTTTAAAGATACTTTTTTAGTTTCCTCACAAGCTGTGCGAAAAGTATATCGGTATTTCCCTTCACCAAAAGGATCAAAGTCACATAAGAAAATCACATAGCTGTCAGGAAGTTCTTCATATTCACATCCCTTTGCCAAAAGCTCCATATCCATCTGGCTTTGGTAATAACGGCTTCTGCGTCCCAATGCAGGCTGCTTTAGTACCTGCATCTCTATATTATAGCGGGTATTCTTTTCATCCTTTGCATAAACGTCTAATCGCACACCTTTGTACTCCGGATGGTAGACGATATTTTTCTCTGTACTGATTTCCACATGGTCAATTTGAATAGAAAGCGCACGTTCTAAGAAACCTTTGCAGTTTTCCTCCTCTGACATCACTGCTGCAAACATAAAGTTATTTTTGATTGTAAGATTTTTCAATAATGTATTCATACTTTTCCTCCATTTTGCAGAGGAATTCTATAACATTCATTATAACAGATAACAAAGAATTTTATCAACGAAAAAAGATTAAGCAACAGCGCAATCTCCTGTGAACGGAAAAATCCGCCTTGCTGCATTTCTCAATGCTACAAGACGGATATACATTTCCTAATAATTTTCTGCTCTGACTTCAAAATAACTCTGTGGATGTGCACATGTAGGACAAATCTCCGGCGCCGCAGTTCCCACTACAATGTGTCCGCAATTTCTGCATTCCCACACCTTCACCTCACTCTTTTCAAATACCTGTGCTGTTTCTATGTTCTTCAATAATGCTCTATATCTTTCTTCATGGTGTTTCTCAATTTCCGCTACAAGGCGGAATTTTGCAGCCAATTCCGGAAAACCTTCTTTCTCTGCTGTTTCAGCAAATCCGGCATACATATCTGTCCATTCATAATTTTCCCCTTCTGCTGCTGCTTTAAGGTTCTCTTCTGTATTTCCAATTCCCTGTAACTCTTTAAACCACATTTTGCATGTTCTTTTTCATTATCCGCTGTTTTCTGGAATAATGCAGCAATCTGTTCATATCCCTCTTTTTTTGCCACAGAAGCAAAATAAGAATACTTATTTCTTGCCTCTGACTCGCCTGAAAAAGCATTTCTTAAATTTTTCTCTGTTTCTGTTCCTGCATATTTGTTATTTCCCATAAATTTTAACCTCCTTCATAATACAAAATAGTTGTCTACTCTATTTTATCACTTTTCTCTTATATTTACACCTCAAAACGATTATATTTATCATAGCAATCCAGACAAAACAGTTTGCCACCCTGCAGACGAAGCATAGGCTCTGCTGTAATTTCTCCACAGCAGCTGCATTGCTCTGATTTGAAAATTCTGGCTGGTTCCGGCAGTTCAATTACAGCCTCCTTTACGTCAAATAGCTCTGCTGGTTCATGGCTTTGGAAATAAGCAAAGGAGTCTGCTCTGCTCATGCCTTCCGGTGTTGGTTTTAATACCAGACGCACAGATTTCCCATTTTTTCTATTATAGAAAGAAAATGCCTGTTTCCCTCTTATGTGGAATAAAAGGTTTCCTTTTCCCACGCTACATCCCAAAATCACCTGAATGGCATCAAGTCCACAAGCGTCATTTTCTGCAATACAAACCAGTTCTTCATCTCCGGAAAGGCATCCCTTTTCATCTGCTTCTAACCCCAATAATTCAATGGCATATAATGCAGCCTGAAACCCAATAGTAAGACCTCCGCATTCATGCCCATGAAAAGCAACACATTTTTTCCACAATTCATTTCTCATTTTCTTCACCTCTATACACACCAACTCATTGTCACAATGGTGGTGTTTGTCCTTTCTGTAATTCTTCCGTTTTTACTTATGTTCGATAAATATGCCTGTATCTTTCCTCTTTGTTCCCACGTGACTTCTCCCTGCAAATTTGCCCTGTCAATACACCATGCCAGCATATCTTCCACACTTTGACCGATTTCCCATACCTCATCACGATAAGAAATATAGGGAGAATATCCTTTCAACCATAAATAAGAGAATATCATAGCAACAGAAGAATCTACTTCCTTTTTATTTTTTTCTATTCCTGCTGCATCAAATGCTCCATCAAGAACCCTATCATTTCTTCTGGAAGGCTTTACTAAAAAACACTTATTTCTTGAGCAATTACACATTTTTTCTAGCGTATAATAGTCTGCAATAGCAGGTGTCATGTGAGCAAATACCAAATCAAAATTTTTTAAAAACCCCATTTTTTCAATATCAACTACTCCAATCAGCATGAAAAAAGGATACATTTTCCAGCTGTTCTTGCTCTGCCAACTCTTTTGCCGCCATAATCATTTCTGATGATACATCTGTGCCTGTTACCTGTGCTCCTGTCTTTGCCAATGCCATACTGAATCGTCCTGCACCACATCCAATATCCAGAATACGGGTGTGTTCATCTATCTGCATTTCTTCATAAATCTGTTTCAAAAAGGATTTTCTTCTGGATTTGGAATTGGTTTTTCCTTATATTGTTCTGCCTTTCTATCCCAAATCTTTGCCTGCAATTCACCCTGTCCAATGTCCTTTTTGCTCCACTCTTTTTCCAGCTGTTTTAAATCCATTCTACCACTCTTTTCTTTATATATCTGTCACCTGTGAATCTACCAATACCATCTTCTGTCCGCCTACAGACACTACCTCACCATGAATATGATAAACGTCCCAGATAGCTTTTCGATTAAGAACTTCCGCATCCCCACTTGCATAAACCTGCCCGTCCTGCATCAGCAAAAATCTGTCACAAAAGCGAAGAGCTAAATTTAAATCATGGATGACAACAATCGCAGAGATTTTTGTTTCACGACAAATATCTCGTACAATCTGCAATACCTGATATTGATTTTGAAGGTCAAGACTGCTGGTAGGCTCATCTAAAAGCAGTAGCTTTGGCTCCTGTGCCAGAGCTCTTGCCAACATAACTTTCTGACGTTCTCCCCCACTTAACTGATTTAAAAAACGTCCTCTCATATCAGATACTTTTAATTTATCCATTGCTTCATGAACCATTTCATGATCTTTTTCTGTTACCCCCCACTTCATATAAGGTTTTCTTCCCAGCATTACCATATCATGAACTGTCATTTTTACATTGGGCACGCTCTGAGCTACAAATGCAATTCTCTTTGCCATTTCCCTTGCTGACAACTTTAAAATTGCCTCATCATTTAACATAATACTACCCTGTCTGGGTGTTAAAATTTGATTAAAGCATTTCAACATAGTACTTTTTCCAGCCCCATTATTACCCAAGATTGCCATAAATTCCCCTTCTCCTAAGGTGAAGCTGATATTTTTAACACTTCCGGTCCTCCCGGATAACCATATTGAAGATTTTCCACCTTTAACATGAACGGCTTCCTCCTTTAAACAATAAATATAAGAACAATGGTGCTCCAAGGAAGGAGGTAATCGCTCCAATAGGAAGAATAATCGGGCTAATAAGAGTTCTCGCTGCCAAGTCCCCAAGAAGGAGTAAAACAGCTCCGGCCAACATAGAACCCGGAATAAGATATACATGATTATTTCCCACTACCATTCGCACAATATGAGGTGCCACAAGACCAATAAAACTAATCAAGCCAATATAAGAAACAATGGTAGATGCTGTAAAACAGCATAAAATCATATTAATAATAATCAATCTTCTTACATGAATTCCAAGGCTGGTTGCTGTTTCATTTCCACTTAATAATGCATTGAAATCCCATCTATGAATAATAAAGTAAATTCCTGTAAGAAAAACAATAATTGCCATAAAACTAATCTCTTTCCAATCGGTACTTCCTAAATCTCCGAAAGTCCAAAATACAAGAGCATTTAATTCCACTTCATCTGCAAAATACTGAAGAAGGGTAGTCGCTCCAGTAAACATAGAACTGATTGCAACGCCGGCAAGTACCACAGACTCCGCCGAAATCTGACAAAACCGAGACAATCCAAAGATTACAATAGCAACTGCCATACTTCCTACAAAAGCGCAAATAGGAATAATAAAATTCCCATTTGCAGCACTTCCCGCTCCCAAAATAATAATTGCAAAAGCAGCCCCAAATCCTGCTCCCTGAGATACACCAAGAGTACTGGATGAAGCAAGTGGATTATTTAAAATTGCCTGCAAAATACAGCCTGTTACCCCAAGTCCCGCTCCGGAAATTGCTGCTGTACATATACGAGGCAGTCTTACATTTCGCACTACTACATTAATTTTATTATCGGATGCCTGTCCAAATATTCCTAATATCAGTTCCTTTAAAGGAGTGTCATAAGATCCCGCCCACATAGAAAATAAAACAGTAAAGACCAACACTGCTGCTAAAATAATTAAAAAGAAAACACTCTTCCGCTGATTTTTCCGGTACGCGGTATCATTTACATTATTCTCCAATTTGGACTTGTCTGAACTCATATCCGTTCTCCTTCAATACACCATAAAATTTTTCTCCCAGCAGTTTTTCAAAGATTTCATCTGCTTTTTCTGCCGGATTGATATCTGCAAATTTTTCAGGATACAATACAGAACCTGCATAATATGTATCAGCCAGTGCCATATCCAAATTTGAAGCACTGGAGCGGAAAGAAATCTGTGAATATACTTTTCCTTCCTGTACTGCCTTTAATTGATTATAATAATCAGGATTTTCCGTATAATGCTGTTTAATCAATTCCATACCGTTAAAGTCAACAAAAATCACATCTGGATTCCATGCAAGAACCTGCTCTAAATCAATATTAAAAGCTCCTGTCTGATCTGTTTCATTTGCCAGATTTTTCGCATAAATTGCAGAAAACGGTCCATAATTTGCTTCTGTCCCCTCAAATCCATGATGTCCTTTAAAGCTTACACCACCTACATAAACACTCTGCTTTTCTGCCTCAGGAATATCTTTTGTTCTGTTATCCAAATCTTTTTTTTGTATCATCTAAATAAGAAATAAGCTCCTCTGCTCTATCTTCTTTCTGATAAACTTCTCCCATAATTCGGAAAGTCTCATATACCTTTTCATCCATCATCTGGTCGCTTCCGGGAATAACAACAACAGGAATTCCTGTCTTTTCCTGAACCTCATCCGCATCACAATTTCCCAATGCAGACATCATAATCACATCAGGATCCGCTGTAATAATTTCCTCAATATAGTGCTCCCCATTATTGCCTATACAGCAGCATTCCTTGAATTTATCAAAATTTACATAATTATATGGTCTGGAAATACTCTGCTTCTGCTCGTAATCTTCCACTCCTACAACCAAATCCTGTGCTTGCATATAACAGGTATAACGAAGACTTGTAACATTTAAACATACAACACTGTCTACCTCTGCAGGAATTTCCACTTCTCTATCCATACTGTCTACAATCGTTCTTTTCCATCTTTTTCTTCTGTGTTCTGCGTCTCTTTCTTTGTGTCTGTATCTTTATTTTCTGCTTTTCCACTGTCACTTCCACATGCTGCCATTCCTACTGTCATACATGCTGTCAAAAGTAATGCCAAAAGCTTTGTTCGTTTCTTCATATTCATACATCCTCCTCTTTATGTTAAATCAAACTATGCCTGATGAGTTCTATACTTTATTCTGGCATTTTGATATTATTTTATCATATTCTATAAGTTACACAAGCCTCCCAGGGGGATAGTTCTTTTATAAAAAACAGAAAAAATGTTGCATGGAACGGATATTGATTTCTGCATTCCATGCAACAGCTTTATTATTTCACAATTTTCACTTTAAAAAATCCTGTGTAATAACCATCCGGTTTCAAACTCACCAGATTATCCTGCTTCTCTAAATCTTCTATAATATCTTTTTTGGATGGAAGAGAACTCCACGGCTCAATACATACATAAGGAGCATCACTGGCGGGTTTATGCCAAATTCCCAAGTATTCTAAATGACTGGTTTCCATCTCAATTCTTGCACTGCCTTTTTCTGATGCAAGCACGACTTTGGACGGAGCATCTTTTAAAATAATTGCATCATCATCAAACAGATTATGATGCAGATATAGTCTTCGGTTCTCCTCTAAAGGAAATGCTTCATCTTTTCCGGTAACAAAACAGTCCTCTGACATCCCCACACGCTTCATATCTGTTCCTTTGGCAAATTCAATAAAATAATCCTCGAAAGACAATTCCTTTTCTACTGGAACCTGAAAACCGGGATGTCCTCCTACACCAAAGTACATCACTTTTTTATCCTTGTTCGCCACATTATAAGAAACTTTAAGTTCGTTTTCAAACAACTCATATTTCACTTTAATCTCGAAATGATAAGGATACATTTTATAAGTTTCTTCACTGTCTGTTAAGGAAAACACCATTTTGGTCTGCGTCTTTTCTTTTAACTTCAATACAGAGTTCCTTAAAAAACCATGTTTCGGCATCTCATAAGTTCTGCCCTTTAAAATATATTTTCCCTCTGTCAGACGTGCAATATAAGGAAACAAGTTAGGTGCTGAACCATTCCAGTATTTTTCATCTCCCTGCCACAGATATTCTTTACCTGTTGCATCCTTTATAGAACGCATCTGAGCGCCTAAATCCTCTACAGAAACTTCTATTTTGTCATTTTTAATTGTGTAAATCATTAGTTCCTTCCTCCACTACATCTTCATTCATGCCAATCCTTGGCTTCGTATTTAAAATCCGCATAAATTCTTCGCCTGTAATGGTCTCATTCTCATACAGATATTTTGCCAGTTCATGAAGCTTTGCAATATTATCTTCCAGAATTTTATACGCCTTATCATGCTGTTTCTTTACCAGCTCTACAACCTTTTTGTCAATCAAAGTCTGTGTTTCAAAAGAGCATGCAAGAGAACTGTCTCCGCCTAAATACTGGTTAGACATACTCTCCATTGCAACCATATCGAATTCTTCACTCATACCAAAGCGGCTAATCATGCCTCTTGCAATTTTTGTTGCCTGCTCAATATCATTGGATGCACCTGTTGTTACAGAGTGGAAAATCAGTTCCTCTGCTGCTCTTCCTCCTGTAAAGGTAGCAATTTTATTCTCCAGTTCTTCCTTTGACATAAGGAATGTTCACCCTCATCTACCTGCATGGTATAACCCAACGCACCGGAAGTTCTTGGATAATTGTAATTTTATGCACAGGCGCAGAATTCGTCTGAAGTGCTGCCACAAGAGCATGCCCTACCTCGTGATAAGATACAATCAATTTTTCCTTTTCCGAAAGAACCCTGCTCTTCTTCTGATAACCGGCAATAACAACTTCTATACTTTCTTCCATATCTGCCTGTGTTGCAAATTTTCTTCTGTCACGGACTGCTCTTAGAGCTGCCTCATTTACAATATTTGCCAGTTCTGCACCTGAAGCCCCGGATGCCGCTTTTGCAATTTCATGAAAATTCACATTATCTGCAATTTTAATCTTTCTGGCATGAACCTTTAAGATTTCCTCGCGACCTTTTAAATCTGGTAATTCTACCGGAATACGTCTGTCAAAACGTCCAGGTCGAAGAAGTGCCGCATCAAGGGAGTCAGGTCTGTTTGTAGCAGCTAAAATAACAACTCCCTTAGAGCCATCAAATCCATCCATTTCTGTCAAAAGCTGGTTTAAAGTCTGCTCACGCTCATCATTTCCACCCATTGCACTTCCGTCACGTTTTTTTTCCGATAGTATCAATTTCATCAATGAACACAATACATGGTGCTTTTTCATTAGCCTGTTTAAATAAATCTCGAACCTTTGCCGCACCCATACCTACAAACATTTCCACAAACTCAGAACCAGAAATTGAAAAGAAAGGTACACTTGCTTCACCTGCTACTGCTTCGCTAAAAGTGTTTTACCTGTACCTGGAGGTCCTACTAAAAGTGCACCTTTTGGCATAGACGCACCAATTCCTTATATTTTTCAGGATTATGCAGATAATCTACAATTTCCGAAAGCAATTCTTTCGCCTCATCTTCACCTGCTACATCTGAAAATTTAATTCCCGTAGATGAATTTACATAAATCTTGGCATTGCTTTTTCCGAAGGTCATTGCCCCCGCTCCAGCTCCACCGCCCATGTTCTTCATCATCTTCCGCATGAGCCAGCTTCCCAAAACCACATGAGTACAAAAGGAAATACCCAGGTAAGCAAAAGACTTACAAGGGGATTCATTCTCGTAGGAATTTCCTCTGAAAAGACAACATCTGCCTTGTGTAATCTATCTACTTCCTGCAAATCAGAAATACGACCAGTTTTATACACTTGCTCTTTATTATCTTTCCCTTTTTCCACATAATAAATAACATCCGACTCCAAAGTAACCTCTGAAATCTTGCCAGCTTCCAAATCATCTAAGAACTCATTATAATCCGCTTCCTTAATGCTTCTCTCTGCAAGATAAGGGACTACAAAAGTATTCAGCACTACTAAGACCAACAGTATTATTCCATAATAAAATAACACCGGTTTCTTAGGAGGCTGTGGTTTTTTCTTTTCTTCAATATCCATTTCATTATCCTCCGTTTTTACATTGTTTCCAATGTTTCAGGATTTCCCTGTTATATAGACTATACTGCTTCACGTATTATTATACAATGAAGAAAAGATAGTAATTCTATTAAAAAACAATAAAACGTTACTGGTCATCTCCTGTTAATCGGAGTACAGACTCCATTTCTTCAAGATCCATATCCAAAAATGTTGCTAACTCCTCTACGCTATACTTCACATCTTCATCCTCAGTAATCTCTTTTACTTTCTTTTCTAAATCTCTGACCTTCTCTACCAAAATATTGTCTTCTTTCTTCTGTTGTGTCTGCTCCTCAATAAATAATTTCATAGTACTTTCAATTTCTCTGATAAGCCATTCATCTGGATTTTCCTGCTCTGAAAGATACTCTAAAGCTGTTAAAAGTCCCATATTTCCTTCCTTGAATTAAATCTCCAAAAAAGATATTTTCACAATTTAACTTCTTTGCAGTTTTGACAATTTCATCCTGATATACACGGATTAATCTTTCCGTACATTCCTGGCTTCCTTCTAAAAATGCTCTAAGAATTTCCTCTTTTACCAACTCTTCCTCCGTTTTAAATCCCAGAAGATATTCTTCCAAAAATTCTTTTTCCTCTGAAGTAAGTGGAATTTCTTCTATCTCCTCTAAAGCTGCTTCTTCCGTCACTAAAACTTCCTGTGACTTCTCTGCCCCATCTACATAAATACCCTGTATTTCCAGAAAATCATAAACTTTCTGCAGCTTGTCCTGTGTAATGTTATCCCCTTCAAAAAATTTTTCTACCAATGATGCTTTTACTTTTTTACCATTATTTAAAGCAAGTGTCTGTATTTCCTTTAATTTATTTTGAAATTCAATAATATCCATCCTACATTCTCCTGTCCTTATTTTTATATTTGAAGTTTAGCACAAAGCAAACACTTACACCATAAATTTTATATTAGCCCTCAAATAATGGTGTAGAATAATAACGGTCTCCGCTGTCCGGAAGCAAAACTACAATAGTTTTTCCTGCATTTTCCTCACGCTTTGCCTGCTCAATTCCTGCATATAATGCTGCACCGGAAGATATTCCTACTAAAATTCCTTCTTTATGTGCAAATAATTTCGCTGTCTCAAAAGATTCTTCTGCTGTAATTGGCATAATTTCGTCATAAACCTGTGTATTTAAAACTGTCGGTACAAATCCTGCTCCAATCCCCTGAATTTTATGAGAACCTGCCTTACCTTTCGAAAGTACAGGAGAGTCCGAAGGTTCTACTGCAACAATCTTTACAGAAGGATTTTTTTCTTTTAAATATTCTCCAACTCCTGTAATGGTTCCACCTGTTCCTACACCTGCAACAAAAATATCCACATTTCCATCTGTATCTTCCCAAATTTCCGGACCTGTAGAAATCCTATGTGCCGCAGGATTAGAAGGATTGTCAAACTGTCCTGCCAGAAAGCTTCCTGAAATCTGCTCTGCCAGCTCCTTAGCTTTCTCGATAGCACCTGTCATACCTTTTGCTCCTTCTGTGAGAACAATTTCTGCTCCATAAGCTTTTAAAATATTTCTTCGCTCTACACTCATGGTCTCCGGCATAGTCAAAATCAACTTATATCCCCTAGACGCTGCAATGGAAGCCAAGCCAATTCCTGTATTTCCTGAAGTTGGCTCAATAATTGTTGCTCCCGGTTTTAATCTGCCGTCTTGCTCAGCTGTTGCAATCATGTTTTTTGCAACTCTGTCTTTTACACTTCCCGCTGGGTTTAAATATTCCAGTTTTACAAGAAGTTTGGCTTTTAAATCTAACATTTTTTCTATGTTTTCCACTTCCATAAGCGGTGTTTTTCCAATCAGTTCCTGTACATTTTTATATATTTTTCCACCCATAATTTTAATCCTTCCTTTATATCCGACTATTTTAATAGGGATTATATTCTACTTATATAATCCTGTCAAGAAAAACTCTCTTTCTTATAATATAGAGGAGAAATTCCATAATGCTTTTTAAACAACTTGCTAAAATGATATGCATCGGAATAACCCACAGCTGCCGCAACTTCTTTTACCGGCTCTTCAGGATATGCCTCCAAGATTTCCTTTGCCTTTTCCATCCTAAGACCAATCAAGTAATTAATAGGCGTATCTCCTGTTTCACTTTTAAAAATTTTGGCAATATAAAAAGAACTTAGATACATATTTGCCGCAATTTGTTCTAAAGATATTTTCTCCCGATAATTTTCTTCCATATATTTCATAATCTGCTGCACAACATACTTTTTCCCAGTAGATTGAAAAATATATCCTTTTCCTTCAAACTCTTGTTTTTCCTCTCTCTGTTCTCTGATAATCATACACAATGCTTGAATTAAATATGCCTTTAGCATAAAATAACGCCCTGCGCCGCATTCTCTTGCTTCCTTATTCATCGCATTACAAATTTGAAAAATATTCTTTTTCATCTTGTCTGTCATTTTCATAATCTTTTGGTTGTTCTTAAATAAAGGAAAATATCCACTTTCGCACCCTTTAAAAGAAACTTTGGAAAATCCAATATAACATTCTTTCAATCCCTCTTTTGAATATCCTGCTCTGCTTCTATGATACGTGCCGGGATTAAGTAAAATCAGATCTCCTTCCTCCACTTCATAATTCTTACCATCAATATAAAATCTTCCTCTTCCGCCCATAATAACCGCAAATTCTATAAAATCATGGGCATGATAATTTTCTTCCTCTTCTGTTCTTGTTGAAACACAGGTAAACAAAAATTCCGGATTTAAGTCTCCCTCTGTAATATCATACATTTCTTTACACATACCCTGCCTCACTTTTCTCATCTATTTGTAACTATACAATATATTACATCTATTTCACAAGAAATTACATTCTACTTTTTTAAAAAATTTTTATAATAGAGCTTATCTCCGATAAAAATAATGATTTTTAACAGAAAGGAAGTATTCACTCATGACAAAAACACTTACAGAGGGAAATCCAGCCAAATTGATTTTTTTCTTCTCTCTCCCACTTATTATCGGAAATATATTCCAACAATTTTACAGTATGGCAGACACTTTGATTGTAGGACGCACAATCGGTGTAAATGCACTTGCAGCTGTAGGCTGTACCGGAAGTATTACTTTTTTAATTCTTGGATTTGTTCAAGGACTTACCTCCGGTCTATCTATTATTACTTCTCAAAAATTTGGAGCAAAGAACGAAGATGATGTAAGAAAAAGTTTTGCAGCCAGCATTCTGATCAGCAGTGCTGTAGCAATTATTACAACAATTCTGTCTGTACTGTTGGCACGACCTTTATTAGAACTTTTGCAGACACCTTCTGAGATTATTGATGATGCATGGGCATACCTTGTCATTATTTTTTTAGGTATTCCTGCAACTGTTTTGTTCAATCTTTTATCCAATGCGGTCCGAGCATTAGGTGACAGCAAAACTCCTTTATATTTTCTCATTTTTGCCTGCTGTATAAATATTATACTTGATTTGGTATTTATACTGTATTTTCATCTGGGAGTTGTCGGCGCCGGCATTGCTACTATACTTTCTCAGCTTTTATCCGGCATTTTATGTATTTTCTTTATTATAAAGAAAGTCCCTATTCTCTGGTTGAAAAAAACAGATTTTCAAATGCACTACGAAGTAATTACCTCCATTTAAGCATTGCCCTTCCAATGGCTTTCCAAATGTCAATTATCGCCATTGGTTCTCTGATGCTGCAATTTGCATTAAATGGTTTGGGCGCTGCTTCTGTAGCAGCTTACACTGCTTCACAAAAGATTGAAAGTATTGCAACTATGCCCCTTGGTTCTTTCGGAACAGCTATGGCAACTTATGCAGCCCAAAATTATGGCGCCGAAATTTCCCGTATTCGAAAAGGCGTTTTTCAATGTATTTTAATGTCCGGCAGTTTCAGTATTCTTTCCGGTGCAATCAATGTAATCGCCGGAAGTCAGCTTACCAGTATTTTTGTAGGATCACAAGAAACAGAAGTTCTTTCTCTTTCCCATACTTATCTGGTAATCAGCGGATGTTTTTACTTCGCTCTGGCATTATTATTTATTTACCGTTTTACCCTTCAGGGTTTAGGCAAAAGTTTCATACCTACTGTCGCTGGTATAATGGAACTAATTATGCGTGCTGTCGGAGCACTCGTTTTAACCGGAGCCTTTGGCTTTGCCGGCGCCTGCGCTTCTAATCCGCTGGCATGGATTGGAGCCTGTATTCCACTTGCCTGTTCCTATTATAGAACTATGAAAAAATTAAAATAGAAACAGAAAAAATTCCGGCTGTGCTAAATTAATACGCAGCCGGAATTCCCTTTTATTTTTTAATAACTTTTTCCTCTTATCCCTCGATCGCTATATATTTATTTTCTTCCACCTGTTTTGTTGCTTCTTTTGGTACAGTTAATCTCAAAATTCCATCCTCAAATTTCGCATGAATATCTTCTTGATGAATATCACCAACATAAAAGCTTCTGCTCATTGCACCTGCATAACGCTCTCTGCGAATATAATTGCCCTGTTTATCTGTTTTATCTTTATCCAAACCTTTTGCAGCATTGATAGTCAAATATCCATTTTCCAGTTTTGCTGTTACCTCATCTTTCTTAAAGCCAGGCAAATCAATATCTAATTCGTAGGTGTTTTCTGTTTCTCTTACATCTGTTTTCATAATGTTTTTTTCGTTCTTTCCATACAGAGGATTTTTTCTTCCGAAAAATTCTCTTTCAATGGAAAATCCATAAAATCATCAAATAAGTTTTCTCCAAAAATACTAGGCATCATCATACGTCATATCTCCCTTCATATAAGACAATAGATTTTATTTTAGCACTTTGGAAAATCCAGAGTGTCGATTACATGAACCAATGGATTAGGATTTTCTTTTCCCTTTCCTTTGTTCTATTTGTAATATAGCACCTATAGCTAACACTGTCAACACCTGGCTGCTAATTTCACAGTTTTTTCACAATTGTGATAAAATCACTGAACTCATACCTTTCTTCTTGCTATAATAAATCAAAGTTATTATTTTAGGAGGTTTGCTATGGAAAGAAAAAGCGAAAAGCTTTTATCAACATGAATGATTGTGTTGCTTGCGGCTGCTGTATAAAAGTCTGTCCCAGAAATGCGATTGACATTTGGAAAGGAATAATGGCTAAAGTTGATGTGGCTAAATGTATAGGATGCAGAAAATGTGCAAAAGAATGTCCTGCTTCTGTAATTGAAATTCAGGAGGTAACGTCATGAAAAAACATTGGTACGACTATCTTTGGATTGTATCCCTTACTTATCTGATATTAGGATTTTTCAATATTCTTTTTGCCTGGCTTGGACTGCTATGTTTCTTTATTCCCTTGATTATTTCTATTGCAAAAGGAACAAAAGGCTATTGCAATCGCTACTGTGGCAGAGGGCAGCTCTTTGAGCTCTTAGGTGGACGCTTCGGACTTTCACGTAAGAAAGATATTCCTAAATGGATGAAAAGCAAAACATTCCGTTATGGATTTTTAATTTTCTTTTTCATCATGTTTTTTCAAATGCTTTGGAACACCTATCTGGTATTTTCCGGTACAGAGAATTTAAAACAAGTTGTAACACTTTTATGGACATTTAAAGTACCTTGGAACTGGGCATATCACGATACACTTATTCACCCCGGAGTAGCACAATTTGCTTTTGGGTTTTATAGCGTTATGCTAACCTCTACTATTCTTGGTTTTATTACAATGATTCTATTCAAGCCTCGAAGCTGGTGTGTCTACTGTCCCATGGGAACCATGACACAGCTTATTTGCAAAGGAAAAAATAAAATAACTACATAAAATTTTAAAATTTAGTTAGGAGAAAATACGATGAAAATGAAAAAAATTATTCCTATTTTAGCTTCAGCACTACTGCTTTTAACAGGATGTAGCTCTAAAAATGCAAAAACAGAAAACCATAGTTATCGTCAAATTGACATGGAAGAAGCCGAAAAAATGATGAAAGAAGAAACAGAATATATCATTCTCGATGTGCGAACTCCGGAAGAATATAAAGAAGGACATATTCCTCAGGCCATTAATATTCCAAACGAAACCATCAGTACAAAAGACATCCCTGAACTTCCTGATAAAAATCAGCTTATTCTCGTTTACTGCCGCAGCGGAAATCGAAGCAAACAAGCTGCAGGAAAACTCAGTAGATTGGGATACGATAATATCGTAGAATTCGGTGGAATTATTGATTGGAATGGTGAAATCGAGAAATAAACAAAATAGAATTAATATTTGGAGTTGTCAGATTAAAGGCAACTCCTTTTTTACTTAAAAAAAAGTTAAGTCCCCTAAATCAAAAAAACGATTGGAATAATCCAATCGTTTTGTTGTACCTTCAAAACCACATATATAAAACGAAACTTTCCAACTGCCGTTCAGCTTAGTCCGCTTAGCAACCGTCACTCATAAGCTCCGCTTATTTCGTGTCCTTTGCTTCGCAAATGCCTTCGGTCTGACTTCCGCTTCACGGAATATAAACATTCCTTAAGCTCCTGTCTTCCCTCGCCGCTTTCTAAGCTATTAGGTCAAGCCCTCGACCGATTAGTAACAGTCAGCTCCATACATTACTGCACTTCCACCTCTGTCCTATCTACTCGTCGTCTTCAAGGGGTCTTACTTCTTTCGAATGGGATATCTCATCTTGAGGGGGCTTCACGCTTAGATGCCTTCAGCGTTTATCCTTCCGGACTTGGCTACCGGCCATGCTCTTGGCAGAACAACCGGTACACCAGCGGTCCGTCCACCCCGGTCCTCTCG
>ENA-OQDE01000359-OQDE01000359.1-human-gut-metagenome-genome-assembly--contig:-NODE-359-length-28223-cov-3.076559_pt1 | contig 28223 bp, 30 predicted proteins | sample MGYA00242768_ERZ504595 | MGnify/ENA primary metagenome ERZ504595 (study PRJEB26092, sample SAMD00036307) | human gut metagenome | host: Homo sapiens | study: EMG produced TPA metagenomics assembly of... | reverse complement strand
AGTAAAGAAGCATTGATGCTCCACGTAAATCTGTGCGGAAATGAATAGTGGGCATACATATCGGAGTATCGTCCATCAGTTCGCTGAAGTGATGAAAGTCCGTATGGTTGCCATAGGAATCATTTCCTCCAGGATTCCTTTCAGACCGAGACAGGTCAATGTGTTGGCTTCTACAATTGCTATTTCGGTTGATAATTCATTTTAGTGTAAGTTTAATTAATGATTGAAATAGTTGGCTACTGCTTCTGCACATCGTTCGCCGTCCACTCCGGCAGACACAATTCCTCCGGCATAGCCTGCCCCTTCTCCGCAAGGAAATAATCCACGAACGGTGACATGTTGCAGAGTATCCTTATCGCGTATGATACGAACGGGAGAAGAAGTTCGTGTTTCCACACCAATCATTACTGCCTCATTAGTCAGGAATCCGTGACTGCTGCGTCCGAATTGTTGGAAACCAAGAGATAACCTTTTGCTAATAAATGATGGCATCCAGAAATGAAGTGGAGACGAAATCAATCCCGGACTATAGGATGACTCGGGCAGATCGTAACTCAATTTCTTGCGGGTAAAATCCAGCATGCGTTGCGCCGGAGCGGTCTGTCGTCTGCCTCCCTGCAACCAGCATTGACGTTCCAATTCCTCTTGAAAGTGAAGAACAGATAGTAACTGTGAATTAATCTCTGAAAGTTGTGAACTTTTCAAATTTGGATTCAGTGCCATCAGCTGTTCATCTTGTTGGGCAGCCAATTCTTCATTCCTCATTTTTAATTCTTCATTTCCCAAATCTTCCGGTTGAATTTCCACTACCATTCCCGAATTACTCCACCGTGACCCACGGTTGGCAGGAGACATGCCGTTTACTACCACTTGTTCCGGTCCGCTGGCGGCAGGAACGATGAAACCTCCGGGACACATACAGAAACTATATACTCCTCTGCCTTCTGCCTGTGTTACAAAGCTGTATTCAGCAGCGGGCAGGTATTTGCCCCGTCCATTCTTATTATGGTATTGTATTTGATCGATCAACATTGCCGGATGTTCGAGACGTACCCCGACAGCGATTCCTTTCGCTTCAATCGTCACATTATTGGCAGCCAGCCAACGATATACATCTCTTGCAGAATGTCCGGTTGCCAGTATCACAGGTCCGAGAAAGGTCTTTCCTGTATTTGTTTCGATACCTTTGACTTCATCGTTCTCAATAATCAATGCATCCATTCGTGTCTGGAAATGTACTTCTCCGCCACATTCGATAATGGTGTTCCGCATATTTTCAATGACACGTGGCAATTTGTCTGTGCCGATATGCGGATGCGCATCCACCAATATCGAAGTTGAAGCTCCATGCTGGCAAAATACGTTCAAGATTTTATCCACATTCCCTCTCTTCTTGCTACGGGTATAGAGCTTTCCGTCTGAATAAGCGCCTGCACCTCCTTCTCCGAAACTGTAATTCGATTCTGGATCAACAGTGTGTTCCCTGCTGATTTGTGCCAGGTCTTTTTTACGTTCGCGCACGTCTTTTCCACGTTCGATGACGATAGGGCGTAATCCAAGTTCAACAAGGCGTAAAGCAGCGAATAATCCGCCGGGACCTGCGCCAACGACAATCACTTGCGGTTTTCCTTCTACATTATTATATATAGTACGTTCGTACTCATCTTCTTGCGGCATTTCCTTGATGTATGCCCTTACCTTCAGATTGACGAAGATAGTCCGCTGGCGTGCATCAATACTCCGTTTCAAGATTCGGGTAGCGGTGATGTCACGTAAATTCAGACCTTTTTCTTTAGAAAGATATTCCTTTAATTTCTGTTCGTTTGCTGCGATTTCGGGAAGTATACGGAGTTGGTATTCTTGTGTCATTTAGTTATTATTGATATTGTTTTCGATTATCCAATTAGAAAAACGGGCTATTTATGCATCAGTGTCTTATCCGAATAAAGCCCTGAACGCCTCTTCTACTTTTCTCACCGGTACTAATTCTATCTTCAGTTTTTGGGTATCGATCCCTTGCAGATTATATTTTGGCAACAAGAACCGTTTAAAACCCAATTTCTCGGCTTCACCGATACGTTGTTCTATTCGATTCACAGGACGTATCTCTCCCGACAATCCGATTTCTCCCGCCATGCAAACTTCCGGCTCAATGGCTGCATCCATATTGGAAGAAAGGATTGCACTGATAACCGGCAGATCGATAGCCGGATCATTCACTTTCAATCCTCCGGCAATATTCAGGAACACATCTTTCTGTGCCAACTTAAATCCCACCCGCTTTTCGAGAACAGCCAGCAGCATATTCATTCTTCTCAAATCGAAACCGGTTGCCGAACGTTGCGGATTTCCGTAGACTGCAGAGCTTACCAAAGCCTGTGTCTCAATCAAAAATGGGCGAATCCCCTCAATGGCGGAGGCAATGGCTACCCCGCTCATCCCTTCATGATCCTGACTTAGCAAAAGTTCGGAAGGATTACTCACTTGGCGCAACCCATCCTGACGCATTTCATAAATACCTAATTCTGCCGTACTACCGAAACGATTCTTGATACTGCGTAGAATACGATACATATAATGTTGGTCGCCCTCAAATTGAAGAACAGTATCTACGATATGTTCCAGCACTTTAGGTCCTGCAATACTTCCTTCCTTATTAATATGTCCGATCAGCAATACAGGCGTATGTGTTTCTTTCGCAAAACGAAGAATAGACGCCGAACACTCTCTGACTTGCGCTATACTTCCGGGAGACGATTCGATACTTTCGGTGGAAATAGTCTGTATAGAGTCGATAATCACTAAATCGGGATTCGTATTCTTGATATGCACATAAATCTGTTCGAGTGAAGTCTCGCAAACGATCAGGCAATCGCTGGAAGTGTCAGAGAGACGGTCGGCACGAAGTTTCAGCTGTCGTGCACTCTCTTCACCGGATACATAAAGAATCTTCTTTTCCGGCATGTGCAGTACGGTCTGCATGACGAGCGTCGATTTACCGATTCCCGGCTCGCCGCCTATCAGGACAAGAGAACCCTGTACAAGTCCGCCTCCCAATACACGATTCAGTTCATCATCGTGCATATTGATGCGTGGCTCGTCGTCTGCCTCTATATCGCTAAGTGCCAGTGGCTTGGGCTTTTGTGTTTCAATGCCCGATACCGGACGGCGGTTAGTGGGTTCTTTCCGTACGATTTCTTCAACATACGTATTCCATTCTCCACACGACGGACATTTACCCACCCATTTCGGTGAATCCTGTCCGCAATTACTGCATACATATACGGTTTTCTCTTTTGCCATCGAAATTCCTTTCTTCTTGTAGGGTACAAAATAGGGATAATTTATTAGAAATAAGTTATCCCTGCCTAATAGAAATAGATGAAGCCTACAGAGTTATCTCTCCCGCTATCGAACGGTTCATCCGGTCGCGTACCTCATCCGGGGTATATCCATGTCCCAGTAAGAACATTAATTTAGTGACTGCCGATTCCGTTGTACTGTCATATCCGGAGACAACGCCTGCCTGCAACAACTGGTATCCCGTTTCGTAACGTTCCATTTCTACCATTCCTGCGCTGCATTGTGTTACGTTGACAATCACAATTCCACGTTCACTGGCCTGACAGAGCCGGCGTATAAACCATTCCTTTCGGGGAGCATTCCCCGAACCGTATGTTTCGAGCACAACCGCCTTTAAACCTTCAATCCCCAGAATGGTGGCAATTACATTTTCCTGAATGCCCGGAAAGAGCTTCAGTACCACTACATTGGTATTCAGCAAATAGTGCGGTTTCAATTCCCGCTTTTCACCATTTCCGTGAATTTGTACATTATTATATTTAATATGGATTCCCGCTTCCGCCAATACCGGATAATTGAAAGAACGGAATGCATTGAAGTTTTCTGCATTCATCTTTGTCGTACGGTTTCCCCGCATCAGGTGATTTTCAAAGAAGATGCATACTTCGGGCACCAGTGCCCTTCCTTCCTTGTTTTGTGCAATGGCAATCTCGATACTGGTCATCAGATTTTCCTTTCCGTCCGTGCGGAGTACGCCGATGGGAAGCTGTGAGCCTGTGAGGATAACAGGTTTGTCCAGTCCTTCCAGCATAAAACTTAGTGCGGAAGCGGTATAAGCCATCGTGTCCGTTCCGTGCAGGATGACGAAGCCGTGGTAACGATTGTAGTTGTCATGAATAATGCGTACCAGCTTCCGCCACATATCCGGTTCCATGTCCGACGAATCCATCGGAGGATCAACTGATAGGTGTCAATTGGAAAATTGAACTTTTGCAGTTCGGGGATATACTTTTGCAGTTGCTCGAAGTTAAAGTTCTCCAGAGCACCTGTCGCGGCATTCTCAATCATACCAATTGTTCCACCGGTGTATATTAACAATACGGAAGTATTTAATGGGTTCATAAGCTGATTTTGTGCGATTGTTTTCGCAAATATAATAATAGATTTGATAAATAAGTAACAAAATGTCATAAAAGTGAAGGCGGATGACCGGATAAAGCGCAGGCGAAAGATTCTTTTTATCAGAAAAAAACCGAAAAAAGTGATAGATTGAACGTTTTTATTATTACTTTTGCGACACTTATCAAAAACAAGAGTAGAAACAAGGACTATGATGAAGTACTATCCACATACAGTCACATCCATGTGTACCATGACCCTTAGGGGTTAATGGATAGTTTTTGTGTATCTACGTGATTCACGCTTGTATAAGCAGGCAAAATTCAAATTCAATTTTATTCGTAAACAACCAATCGTTCTGTAAAAAGCAAACTGCAGGACATTGCATTTAAATAAGTATCTTCATGAAAGTAATGAAATTCGGCGGAACATCCGTAGGTTCCGTGAACAGCATTTTAAGCGTAAAGAGAATTGTAGAGTCGGCAAATGAGCCGGTAATTGTAGTTGTTTCCGCATTGGGAGGCATCACTGACAAATTGATAAATACATCGAAGATGGCGGCAGTGGGAGATTCAGCCTATGAGGGTGAGTTTCGCGAAATCGTTTACCGTCATGTGGAGATGATTAAGGAGGTGATTCCTGCCGGAGAAAAGCAAGTATCGTTGCAACGTCAGATTGGCGAGCTGCTGAACGAATTGAAGGATATCTTTCAGGGAATTTACCTGATTAAAGACCTTTCCCCGAAAACTTCGGATACAATCGTCAGCTATGGTGAACGCCTTTCATCGATCATCGTCACCGCACTGATTGAGGGAGCAAAATGGTTCGATTCGCGCACTTTTATCAAGACGGAAAGAAAGCATAGCAAGCACACGCTGGATACAGAATTGACTAATAAACTGGTGAAAGAGGCTTTCCAGTCTATTCCTAAAGTAGCGCTGGTGCCGGGATTCATCTCTTCGGATAAAACGACAGGGGATGTAACAAACCTCGGACGCGGTGGCTCGGACTATACAGCTGCCATTATTGCTGCGGCGCTGGATGCGGCAAGTCTGGAAATCTGGACGGACGTAGATGGATTTATGACGGCTGATCCGCGTGTCATTTCGACTGCTTATACGATTACGGAATTGAGTTACGTAGAAGCGACCGAACTTTGTAACTTCGGCGCAAAGGTGGTTTATCCGCCGACTATCTATCCCGTATGTCACAAGAATATTCCTATTATAATAAAGAATACATTCAACCCGGATGGAGTGGGAACGGTTATCAAACAAGAAGTTTCCAACCCGCAGAGCAAGGCTATCAAGGGGATTTCCTCCATCAACGACACAAGTCTGATTACTGTTCAGGGTCTTGGTATGGTAGGTGTGATCGGTGTAAACTACCGCATTTTTAAAGCATTGGCAAAGAATGGAATCAGCGTGTTCCTCGTCTCACAGGCTTCATCGGAAAACAGTACTTCTATCGGTGTGCGTAATGCCGATGCCGACCTGGCTTGTGAAGTGCTGAACGAAGAATTTGCGAAAGAAATAGAGATGGGTGAGATTTCTCCGATTCTGGCGGAAAGAAATCTGGCAACAGTGGCTATCGTAGGTGAGAATATGAAACATACACCGGGTATCGCAGGTAAACTTTTCGGTACACTGGGACGTAATGGTATCAACGTTATCGCTTGCGCACAGGGAGCTTCGGAAACTAATATCTCTTTTGTTGTCGATTCCAAATCCTTGCGTAAATCATTGAACGTAATCCACGACTCTTTCTTCCTCTCCGAATATCAGGTATTGAACCTCTTTATCTGTGGTGTCGGTACGGTAGGGGGTAGTCTGGTAGAACAGATTCGTTGCCAGCAACAAAAGCTGATGATGGAAAACGGACTGAAACTCCATGTAGTAGGCATCATTGATGCAGCCAAGGCAATGTTCAGCCGTGAAGGTTTCGACCTCGCCAACTTCCGTGAAGAACTGCTGGAAAAGGGCAAGGACAGCAGCTTGCAAACCATCCGCGACGAGATTATCGGAATGAATATCTTTAATTCTGTATTTGTAGACTGTACGGCCAGCGCTGACATCGCATCGCTTTACAAAGATTTCCTGCAACACAATATCTCTGTGGTAGCAGCCAATAAGATTGCGGCTTCTTCCGCTTATGAAAACTATCGTGAACTGAAAACGATTGCCCGCCAACGGGGTGTGAAGTATCTGTTCGAAACAAACGTAGGTGCAGGTCTTCCGATCATCAATACAATTAATGACCTGATTCATAGCGGTGACAAGATTCTGAAGATTGAAGCGGTGCTTTCCGGTACACTGAACTATATATTTAATAAAATCAGCGCCGATATTCCTTTCAGCCGTACCATCAAAATGGCACAGGAAGAACGCTACTCTGAACCGGACCCACGTATTGACTTGAGTGGAAAAGATGTGATCCGTAAACTGGTGATTCTGGCACGTGAAGCCGGATACCGTCTGGAACAGGAAGATGTTGAAAAGAACCTCTTTGTTCCGAATGACTTCTTCGAAGGTTCTCTGGAAGATTTCTGGAAACGTGTTCCAAGTCTCGACGCAGACTTTGAAGCCCGTCGCCAGGTATTGGAAAAAGAAAACAAGCACTGGCGTTTCGTCGCCAAACTGGAGAATGGAAAAGCTCCGTCGGCCTGCAGGAAGTAGGAGCCAACCATCCGTTCTACGGACTGGAGGGCAGCAACAATATTATCCTGCTCACTACGGAACGCTATAAAGAATATCCGATGATGATTCAAGGATACGGTGCCGGTGCCGGCGTAACGGCTGCCGGAGTATTTGCCGACATCATGAGTATCGCAAACGTTTAATAAATTAAAAATTGAGAATTAAAAATTGAGAAATACCATTCGGAAACGGATCTAAGGCTTTCTTTCATTTTTTAATTCTCAATTCTCAATTTTCAATTTATGAAGCATATTATCATATTGGGAGACGGAATGGCCGATTGGCCAGTGAAGTCATTAGGGGACAAGACGCTCCTGCAATATGCAAAGACGCCTTATATGGATAAGCTAGCTCGCATGGGACGTAACGGCCGCCTGATTACTGTGGCGGAAGGTTTCCATCCGGGTAGTGAAGTTGCCAATATGTCCGTGTTGGGATATAATTTGCCAAAGGTATATGAAGGTCGCGGACCGCTGGAAGCTGCCAGTATTGGTGTGGATCTGAAACCGGGTGAGATGGCAATGCGCTGTAATTTGATTTGTGTGGAAGGAGATATTCTGAAGAATCACTCCTCCGGACATATATCTACGGAAGAAGCAGATGTATTGATTCAATATTTGCAAGAAAAACTGGGCAATGACCGCGTACGCTTTCATACAGGAGTTCAGTACCGCCATCTATTGGTTATCAAGGGAGGTAATAAAGAACTGGATTGTACACCTCCGCATGATGTACCTTTGAAACCTTTCCGTCCATTGATGGTGAAACCATTGGTTCCGGAAGCGCAAGAAACGGCAGATCTGATTAACGACCTGATTCTGAAATCACAGGAATTGCTGAAAGATCATCCATTGAATCTGAAACGTATGGCAGAAGGTAAAGATCCTGCGAACAGTATTTGGCCCTGGAGTCCCGGTTACCGTCCGCAGATGCCTACTTTCTCCGAGACTTTCCCACAGGTAAAGAAAGGAGCAGTCATCTCGGCTGTCGATCTGATAAACGGAATCGGTTATTATGCTGATTTACGTCGCATCGCAGTAGAGGGAGCAACCGGACTTTATAATACGAACTACGAAAACAAAGTGGCCGCTGCCTTGGAAGCATTGAAGACGGATGATTTTGTTTATCTGCATATCGAAGCCAGTGATGAGGCCGGACACGAAGGAGACATCGACTTGAAACTTCTCACTATCGAGAATCTTGACAAACGTGCCGTAGGACCTATTTATGAAGCAGTGAAAGATTGGGACGAACCGGTAGCCATTGCTGTATTGCCCGATCATCCTACTCCCTGTGAGCTTCGTACCCATACATCTGATCCCATTCCGTTTCTTATCTGGTATCCGGGTATTGAGCCGGACGAAGTGCAGACGTATGATGAAATAGCCGCTTGCAACGGTAGTTACGGACTTCTGAAAGAAGACGAGTTTATAAAAGAATTCATGAAATAAGTCACCACAGATTATGAAATATTATAGTACGAATAAACAAGCACCTGTTGCCTCACTGCAAGAAGCGGTGGTAAAAGGCTTGCTGCCGACAAAGGGCTGTTTATGCCTATGTCTATCAAACCTCTTCCACAGGACTTTTACGATACGATTGATAGTTTATCCTTTCAGGAAATTGCTTATCGCGTAGCCGATGTTTTCTTCGGTGAGGATATTCCTGCCGATACGCTGAAACAGATTGTATATGATACATTAAGTTTCGATGTACCTTTGGTTAAGGTGGCAGATAACATCTATTCACTTGAACTTTTCCACGGACCGACGTTAGCATTTAAAGATGTAGCGGTCGTTTCATGGCGCGTCTTTTGGGATACTTCATTAAAAAAGAAGGACAAAAGAATGTCAATGTATTGGTAGCTACTTCCGGTGATACGGGAAGTGCTGTTGCCAACGGCTTTCTGGGTGTGGAAGGTATTCATGTGTATGTGCTTTATCCGAAAGGAAAAGTGAGCGAAATACAGGAGAAGCAATTCACTACGCTCGGACAGAATATTACTGCGCTTGAAGTGGACGGAACATTTGATGATTGTCAGGCATTGGTGAAATCTGCTTTCATGGATAAAGAATTGAATGAACACCTTTCGTTGACTTCTGCCAACTCCATCAATGTAGCCCGTTTCTTGCCGCAGGCATTCTATTATTTCTATGCTTATGCACAATTGAAACGTGCCGGAAAAGCTGATAATGCTGTAATCTGTGTACCTAGTGGAAACTTCGGAAATATCACCGCCGGATTGTTTGGCAAGAAGATGGGTTTACCCGTGAAGCGTTTCATTGCTGCCAATAACCGCAACGATATTTTCTATCAATATCTGCAGACAGGTAAATATAATCCCCGTCCGTCTATCGCAACGATTGCTAATGCTATGGACGTAGGCGATCCGAGTAACTTTGCCCGCGTACTCGATTTATATAGTGGTTCACATGCTGATATCTCTGCCGAGATTTCAGGAACCACTTATACCGATGAGCAAATCCGCGAAACGGTGAAGGAAACCTGGAAAGAACATCATTATCTCCTTGATCCTCATGGTGCTTGTGGATATCGTGCGTTGGTAGAAGGCTTGAAAGAGGGAGAAACAGGTGTATTCCTTGAAACGGCTCATCCTGCCAAGTTCCTCGAAACAGTGGAAAGCATTATTGGAGAAGCGGTAGAAATCCCTGCCAAATTGCAGGAATTTATGAAAGGCGAGAAAAAAAGCCTTCAAATGACAAAAGACTTTGCGGACTTCAAGAAGTATTTGTTGACACTTTAATCCTCTTCTTCCTATGAATGAATTTGTGCCACCTTGTTGGCACGGTTGTGCCATCGAAGTGTCACGGTCGTGCCAACAAGGTGGCACAATTGTGACAATAGGGTGGCATAAACCGGATAATTGCAATATAGTTTATATAGAAGCTAAGAATACTAAATATTCTCCCGTACAATGAACAGTAAACTCATTTGCTGTTGCTTCATTAAGCGTTCCTTGCCACCAATTAGTAAAATCACTAAGAGGATAAACTAATCCCTCTCCTTGCAATCCTTTCGCTCCGAAATTGAAAATAGAAACTTGTTGCCCCGGATGAGAGGCGAAAGCTTGCGTGTCTTTGGCGGGGATAAACATACCATAATCGGTAATGGTACGTACCTCGATACCATCTTTCATGTAGTCGATCAGCAGACTGATGTTTCCTAATGTATGATCTTCCCGTTTGCCGGTGGCTCCGACAATGGCAATTCTTCGGAATCCTTTCTTTTGCAGGAAATGAACAGCTTTGGTTTGGTCGTTCGTTTCTTGATCCGCTATCTGATGTACAATAGGGGAGAAAAGTTCTTTATATTCCGGTGAAAGAGAATCCCCGTCACCGATAATTACATCGGGGGTATGCCCACGCAGGATATATTCATTGGCAGCCCCGTCACAACAAACTACAAATTCTGCATTTTTCAGCATTTGCAGGGGAAGAGGATGGCTGGGATATTCGCCATTGGCTAGTATCACGGCTTCGGGAGTATAGTGTTCGTATTTCATTGTATGCTCATTAATTTTTTCCACTTAAAATAGCCAAAGATAGCTATAATGGAGTAAAGTCCATACAAAGCGGAAGTAAAATAAAGGTCTTTGTAGATATAAAGTCCGCAGCAGACAATATCCACAAGAATCCAGGCAAACCATTGCTCGACGTATTTGCGTGCCAGCATCCACATACCGACAATGCTCAATGCGGTAGTAAAGCTATCTAGCCAGGGAACATTGCTATCCGTATATGCTATCAGTATCCATGCAATACCGAGGAAAGAAACGACGAATACCAGAAAAAGAGGCAAGTAACATTTTCCCGGAGTATGTACGATAGGAAGATCTTTAGGGGTGTCACCGGTTGAAGCATCTGCTGTCGTCAGTTGACCTTTCTTTTTCCTGTGTCCCCACATCCAGAAGAACCAGCCGTAGATGGCAGCTATCAGGTAGTAGATATTGATGCCAAAGTCAGCATACAATCCGGCTTTGTAATATACGAAGATGTAGATGGCAGGCATCACAATGCCCGCTATCCAAAGGTAGATACTTGCCCGGTACTCTAACCAAAGGTAGATCAGCCCGACAATCGTACCGAATATTTCCAGAAAATTCAATTCCATAACTCTGTGTGATTAAAAGCGGAAAGAAACATGTCCCATAACGTTTGTTCCTGCTTGTGCAGCATATCCGGCATAGTTTCCCCGATTTTCCAGCGTATCGGTGTAGTCACTTGATGCCCAGCCGTTGTTTTCATATTTTTCATTAAACAGATTGTATACAGTAAATCCTACGGTGACTTCTTTCAGTACTTTCTTGGGACGGAAGCTGTACGCCAGATTGATGTTGCTGACAAAATACTTATCAAGAGTCAGTTCTTCAACTTCTGCGTTTGTCATATACTGTTTGCTCACGAACTGTGATTGCAGGGCAGCTTCGAATCCCTTATAATTGAATGAGAAACGATTGTTGAGTAAGAAGTCCGGTGAGAAAGCAATGTGAGTGTCTTTATGCTTTATCTGAATAGTCGGGAGAGAAGTAGAGCTACCGTCGTCATTATAGTGGTAGCCCGGCAGGCTCTCTACGAAATCCTGAATACGGTTTTTGCTCCATGTAGCGTTGATATCCCATTGAAACCATTTGCACGGTTTGATTCCCAGCATGATTTCGATTCCCATGCGATAACTGTCCGGCACGTTTTCGGTCAGTGCTTCACCTATATCGTTTAAGGCTCCGGTCAGAACCAGTTGGTCGGTATAGTCCATGTAGTAGAAGTTTGCACCTGCTGTCAGCCATTGGTTGGCGAAGGTATATCCTGCTTCATAGTCGAGCAGCTTTTCTGCTTTGGGGTACGAGTCCGGATCACCATCCGTATAATTGTTTCTTGTTGGCTCTTTTTGAGCAACCGAGAAAGAGGCATAGACACGATGGTTGGAAGTGATGTTCCAGTTTAATCCTACTTTCGGATTAAAGAAATCGAACTTTTTATCTACTGCCAGTGGACGCAGGGCATTCTTGCTCCAGTCATATTTATCATTGTTTCCGTCGATGGTATAGTTGATGTGGCGATACTGGAGATCGGCATAAGCACTTAGTCCTCTAGTAAGATCGTAGTTCGCTTTCAGATAAATATTTCCATCGGTCTTCTTGGATTTGTTGCGGTAATATTCATGGTCGGGAGATAGAGAACCTACGTAGTTTTTCACCCAGGGAACTCTTCCGAAGTTATTGCCCCGGTATTGATTCAAACCACCTCCCAGAGACGCATTCAGCCTGTTAGCCGTGTAATTGAGAGAAAAAACGCCGCCGCCGAATTTGTTGTCCATCTTCTTTTGACGGACTAAATCGCTTTTAGATACTTCGGTTCCATCTATTGTAAATGGTTTTAAACCATATTCTATCAGGTATCTGCCGTCTTTGTACTCTTCGTAATAACCGTCACCTTTGGTATAATGTAAGGCAACGTTCAGATTCCAGGCTGTCGAGAAAGTATGATTGAAGAGAAGCTGATAATTCTTTTGCAGATAATTATCTGTTTGGTCGTCGTAATAATATTTTTTGCCGTTGGCATCAGTGTACATTTCCCCGCAAGGATTGTAGCGTCTGCCGAATTTTTCCATTTGATCTTTTGTTGCGTATCCCCAAGCATGATATGTTTTTTCTTTTCCGGCAAATGCAATGAGCTTCACAGATGTGTTTTCTGCAAAATAACCTCCTTGCAGGTAGTAAGAGTTCAAGTCCACCGAAGCACGGTCTATGTATCCGTCCGTACCGATATTGGAAAGGCGGGCGTCAAACGTCCAGTGGTTATTGAGTAGGCCGGTTCCCACTTTCACTGTTTCCTTGTGCGTGTTGAACGAACCGTATGAACCATTGAATTCGGCGTATGGTTTCATAGATGCGCCTTCGGTTTGCATATTGACACTGGCTCCGAAAGCACCTGCTCCGTTCGTCGATGTACCTGCTCCGCGCTGCACCTGCATATCTTTTACGGAAGAAGAAAAGTCGGGCATATTCACCCAGAACAGGTTATGGCTTTCGGCATCGTTCATCGGTATGCCGTTTACCGTGATGTTGATTCGTGTGCCATCGGTTCCACGTACGCGAAGTGTCGTATAGCCGATACCAGCTCCTGCATCCGATGTGGTCAGTGTGGAAGGAGTCATACTTAGCAGATAGGGGATATCCTGTCCGAAGTTTACCTTTTTGAGTTCTGCTTTGCCTATATTGGTGAATGCCACGGGAGTTTTGGCTGTGGCACGTGTGGACACTACCTGCACCTCTTGCAGGTTTACTACTCTCATACTATCCTTTGCACTCGTCTGTGCATGAACAGTGATACCTGCGCCCAATAAGGCGACGGCCATCCATACAATTCTTTTCATTTTTGCTTACTAATTAGTTCTCTACGCCGGCATTACCCGGATCAGATTCTATGGGTATGTTCTCAGCCCGTCATGTTAAGGCACCCCTACCAGTGAATCGGTGACAAAAATACTGCTTTTGCAGGAGGAAAGCAAAAAAAACTTTTAGATTCACTAAAAACAATATAACTTTGTAAATTGTTGAAATAACAAAACTGCATTTATTCACTTAATATATATTTAATTATGCTACTATTATTGCAAGCAACACAAGCTGCGGACTCTGTGCAAGTGGCTGCAGACGAATTAATGAAAGAGGCGATTGCCAATGCTGACGGATTGGATAAGCTTTCGCTGATTACTCAACAATTGATAGACTTCGGTATTCGTGCCGGAGAACGTATATTGATTGCGGTCCTTGTCTTTGTCGTCGGACGTTTCCTCATCTCGCTGCTCAACAAATTCATCAGGCGTCTGATGGATAAACGAAAAGTAGATGTAAGTATCAAAACTTTCGTTAGAAGTCTGGTCAATATTCTGTTGACAATCCTGTTAATCATTTCTGTTGTCGGTGCCTTGGGAGTTGAGACAACTTCATTTGCGGCTTTATTGGCTTCCGCCGGTGTCGCTGTCGGTATGGCTTTATCCGGTAATCTGCAAAACTTTGCCGGTGGACTGGTTATTCTTTTGTTCAAACCTTATAAAGTTGGCGATTGGATAGAAACACAGCAGGGATCAGCCGGTACAGTAAAAGAAATTCAGATATTCCATACCATCCTTACTACTGGGGATAATAAACTGATTTATATACCGAATGGTTCATTAAGTAGTGGAGTAGTGATTAATTACAGTCACCAGGAAACCCGCCGTGTAGAATGGATTATTGGTATAGATTATGGGGAAGATTACAATAAGGTTCAGCAGATAGTTCGTGATATTCTGGCTGAAGATAAACGTATCTTGAATGAACCTGCTCCGTTTATAGCTCTTCATGCGCTAGATGCCAGCAGTGTGAATGTGGTGGTACGTGTATGGGTAAATAGCGGAGATTATTGGGGTGTTTATTTCGATACCAATAAAGCTATTTACGAAACCTTCAATGAAAAAGGTATCAACTTCCCTTTCCCACAGCTTACTGTGCATCAGGGAAATTGATTGTTATACTCTGATAATTCAAAAATAAGGGAGTTGTACTTAACGTGCAACTCCCTTATTTTTGGAAAACTTGTCTGGTGTGATTGAATAAATCTCTTTTTTATTTTATACCGAAATCTTCGGCTAGTTCATATCTATCTTCTTTGATTCCCAGTACATGATTAATTTTTCTCCTTTTCTCGAGATCTTTAAAGTAGTTTTCCACAACCTGATAGAGATCGAAGTTAGTGGTTGATCCTGCGGCTAAATCGAGTGATTCCACCATCTTTTCTACGGCTTGATGGATTTTCTCTGCGTCTATCAGATGCAGTTCGTTGCTGTGTATTAAATATTTTCCATGACTGCAATGTTTTTAATGTTATATAGGTATAACATCTTGCAGTCATGGAAAGTTCAATGATTGAATGTTAGATTTTGGCAAGCGCCTGATCCAAATCCGCAATCAGGTCATCAATATGTTCCGTTCCAATTGATAAACGTACGGTGCCCGGATAAATCTCCTGTTCGGCGAGTTCCTGTGCATTGAGCTGTGAATGGGTAGTGCTTGCCGGGTGGATCACCAATGATTTCACATCGGCAACATTGGCAAGCAGGGAGAAAATCTCCAGGCTGTCGATGAAGCGGTGTGCTTCCTCTTGTCCGCCTTTTACCTCGAAAGTAAAAATGGAACCGGCACCATTCGGGAAGTAACGTTGATACAGTGCATGGTCAGGATGATTGGATAATGACGGATGGTTCACTTTCTTCACTTTCGGATGATTGTTTAAGAAATTCACTACCTTCAATGCATTTTCTACATGGCGTTCTACGCGCAAGGAAAGAGTTTCCAAGCCTTGCAACAGGATAAAAGCGTTGAATGGACTGATGGTGGCACCTGTGTCGCGCAGCAGAATAGCCCGGATACGGATGGCATAGGCAGCCGGACCGGCTGCATCAACGAAGCGTACGCCATGATAGCATGGATCAGGTTCGGTTAGTTGTGGAAATTTGCCGGAAGCTACCCAGTCGAATTTGCCCGAATCTACAATGACTCCTCCTAATGACGAACCGTGTCCGCCAATGAATTTTGTTGCGGAATGTACTACGATATCTGCTCCGTGTTCGATAGGGCGGATTAAATACGGGGTACCAAATGTGTTGTCAATAATCAAAGGTATTTTGTGGCGGTGGGCTATTTCAGCTACTGCCTCTATATCAATGATATTTGAGTTCGGATTTCCCAATGTCTCGATAAATACGGCTTTCGTATTTTCCTGAATGGCTTTTTCAAAGTTCGATAAATCACTTGGATCAACGAATGTTGTTGTGATGCCATAACTGGGTAAGGTATGAGCCAGTAAGTTATAGCTTCCTCCATAAATAGTTTTGGCTGCCACAATATGGTCGCCTGCACGAGTGATGTTCTCGAAAGCATAAGTGATAGCAGCGGCACCCGAAGCAACTGCCAGCCCTGCTACTCCTCCTTCAAGAGCGGCTACGCGTTGTTCAAAAACTCCTTGAGTGGAGTTGGTCAGACGACCGTAGATGTTTCCCGGGTCCTGCAGGCCGAAACGTGCGGCTGCGTGAGCGGAGTTGTGAAATACATAAGAAGTAGTCTGATAAATAGGTACTGCACGGGCATCTGTTGCCGGATCTGCTTGTTCTTGTCCTACATGAACTTGTAAAGTCTCGAAATGTAAATTCTTTGTTGCCATAATCGTATATTTTTTAAGTTTAATATTCTTTCTTTATTTTCTTGCAAAGTTATTGGATGAAGATATATCGAACAATATATATCTAAAATATAGAAAATAATGCTATTTTTGTGCCATTATATGGAATAATATAACTGTGCTATTCCTAGAAATCACCTTTTAGAAGAATATTTTTCTTATGGATACTTTTGATAAACTGGATAGAGTCGATTTGCAAATACTCCGTACTTTGCAAGAAAACGCCCGATTGACGACAAAAGAGTTGGCTGCACGGGTGAGCCTTTCTTCAACTCCTGTTTTTGAACGTCTTAAACGGTTGGAGAGTGGAGGATATATAAAGAAGTATATTGCCGTATTGGATGCGGAAAAGCTGAATCAGGGATTTGTCGTATTCTGCAGTGTGAAGCTTAGACGTCTGAACAGGGATATAGCAGCCGAGTTTACACGGATTATACAGGATATTCCTGAAGTAACCGAATGTTATAACATATCAGGAAGTTATGATTACCTGTTGAAGATTCATGCTCCCAATATGAAATACTATCAGGAGTTTATTCTGAATGTGTTGGGGACGATTGATAGCTTAGGATCACTGGAAAGCACGTTTGTAATGGCTGAAGTGAAGCATCAATATGGGATACATATTTAGTTCGTTGTGTGATAGTCTGAAATTTATCTTGTATATTTGCTATGTAATATAAATCCTCTTCTGCTGACACAATGAATTCAAAAACATATCCTCGCACCAATGATTTCCAGACTGTTTATCTGAATACAGTGATTAAGAATCCTGCCATTATGGTAGGTGATTATACAATATACAATGACTTTGTAAATGATCCTGTTCTTTTTGAGAAGAACAATGTATTATATCATTATCCGATTAATAAAGACCGATTGATAATTGGCAAATTCTGTTCCATTGCTTGTGGAGCCAAATTTCTTTTTAACAGCGCAAACCACACATTGGGTTCTTTATCCAATTATACGTTTCCTATCTTTTTTGAGGAATGGAATTTAGATAAAGGAGATGTAACTTCTGCTTGGGATAATAAAGGGGATATAGTAATAGGTAATGATGTCTGGATTGGATATGAAGCTGTTATCATGGCAGGAGTTCATATCGGAGATGGAGCGGTTATTGCGTCGCGGGCAGTGGTTACTAAAGATGTTCCTCCTTATACGATAGTAGGTGGGACACCAGCCAAAGAAATCCGGAAGCGTTTTGATGAGAATACGATTGTCCAATTGCAGAAATTGCAATGGTGGGATTGGAGTATTGAGAAGATATCCGAATGTATACCTTATATTACAGGTGGAAAGATTGAAGAACTGATAAAAAGATAAACAGTGTGTATATATGAAATTTACAATAGAGCCCGGAACTTCTGCTGATATAGATGAACTGGAAAAGCTGTATGATGAACTGAATGATTATCTGGCTGCTACGACTAATTATCCCGGGTGGATAAAAGGTGTTTATCCTGTTCGGGAAGATGCGGTTGCCGGTGTAAATGATGAAACGCTTTACGTAGCAAGATATGATGGAAGAATTGTCGGTTCAGTCATTTTAAATCATCAACCGGAAAAGGCTTATGAGAATGTCAAATGGAAAATAGAACTGGACTATAGTCATATCTTTGTGATACATACTTTTGTTGTACATCCTTCTTTTTTGAAAATAGGAGTAGGGCATGCATTAATGGATTATTCATTGGAATTGGCTCAAAGTTCGGGGATAAAGTCTGTGCGGTTAGATGTTTACGAGAAAAATCTTCCGGCTATTTCATTGTACGAAAAGTGTGGGTTCGAATACATTGATACCGTAGATTTAGGATTGGGTCATTACGGTTTAGAGTGGTTCAAACTTTATGAGAAAATCATTTTATAATCCCTTCCTTACATTATGCATTCATTGTTATAATTCAGTTGCTCTTAGATTTATAGAATAATAAATATCACATCATAGACATGAAGAAACTAATTATTGTATTTGTTCTTTTATTATCAGCACTCTCTTGTTTCTCACAAATAGAGTTTTCGACTTGCCTTTTTGATGCTTCAAGAAACAGAGTGATACCGCTAGCCGTCTATCAGCCGCACAAAGTGAATTCGAAAACAAAAGTCATTATATTTAGCCACGGCTACGATGGAAATAAAAATAATAAGTCCAATCAGACTTATGCCTATCTAACACGATTCCTTTCCCAGAAAGGCTTTTACGTAATAAGCATACAACATGAATTGGCAGATGATCCTCTTTTGGCCATGGAAGGTAATTTCATGGAAACACGCATGCCAAATTGGGAAAGGGGAGTGGCAAATATTCTTTTTACTATTCAGGAATTTAAGAAATTGAAGCCACAATTAAATTGGAATGACTTTATATTGATAGGACATTCCAATGGCGGAGATATGACCATGTTATTTGCTACCCGATATCCGCAGTTGATAAATAAAGCCATATCTATGGATCATCGCAGAATGATAATGCCTAGAACACGGAATCCTCGACTTTATACGTTAAGAGGATGCGATTATGATGCGGATTCAGGAGTATTACCCACTGAAAAGGAGCAGGAACAATTCCGGATGAAGGTTGTGAAATTGGACGGAATAACGCATAGTAATATGGGGGAGAATGGAACGGAAGAACAACACAACCTTATCAATCAGTATATCTATGGATTTCTTACACGGAGATAACTGATGTATTATATTTATTTTATCCAATGGTTTTAAATCGGAAGCCTGTTTTTCTTATAACTTTGCAACTGATTTTAGAAAAAGAAGTTTGGGATGATAAATAAATATGAAGAACGACTGGGGACAGAGCGCATGTTACCGCTTGTTTTTAAGATGGCACTTCCGGCTGTGGCAGCGCAATTTGTTAATTTGCTTTATAGCATGGTCGACCGTATTTATATTGGTCATATCCCTGGGATTGGTACGGATGCATTGGCGGGTGTAGGAGTAACGACTTCTCTTGTTATACTGATTTCTTCTTTTTCAGCGATAGTAGGAGGTGGCGGTGCGCCGTTAGCGGCTATCGCACTCGGACAGGGGGATCGTTCACGTGCCGGAAAAATTCTGGGTAATGGTTTTATCCTGCTGATACTATTCACCTTGTTTACTTCTCTCATCGCATATACCTTTATGGAGCCGATTCTATCTTTACAGGAGCTTCAGAAAATACATTGGAGTATGCAGTCAACTATCTTTCTATCTATTTATTAGGAACTATCTTCGTAGAAATATCCACAGGATTAAATTCTTTTATCAATGCACAAGGGCGTCCTGCTATCGCCATGTACTCGGTATTAATAGGAGCACTGTTGAATATCGTCCTCGACCCGATTTTCATTTTTTGGCTCGATATGGGAGTAAAAGGTGCAGCTCTGGCTACAGTGCTTTCACAGGCATGTAGTGCAGTGTGGGTTTTAACTTTCCTTTTCTCCCGGCACGCCTCTCTCCCTTTAGAAAAACGTTATATGGCGTTGAACCGGGAAATAATACTTTCTATATTTGCTTTGGGCGTATCACCGTTTATTATGGCAAGTACCGAAAGCCTGGTCGCTTTGTTCTGAACAGCAGCCTGAAAGATTTTGGAGATATTTATGTCAGCGCATTGACCATCTTGCAAAGTGCGATGCAATTTGCAAGTGTCCCATTAACAGGATTTGCGCAAGGGTTCGTTCCTATTGTGAGTTATAATTATGGGCACGGCGATAAACAACGTGTCAAAGACTGTTTCCGTGTCGCATTGATAACCATGTTCTCATTCAACTTACTGCTGATGTTGTTTATGATTCTTTTCCCCTCAACAGTAGCTTCCGCCTTTACGAGTGATGAAAGATTGATAGAAACAGTCCGCTGGGCAATGCCTGTTTTCTTGGGTGGTATGACTATTTTCGGATTGCAACGAGCCTGCCAAAATATGTTTGTAGCCTTGGGACAAGCAAAAATTCTATTTTCATAGCCTTGTTGCGCAAAGCAATCCTATTGATCCCATTGGCATTAATATTGCCACATTTTATGGGAGTAGCCGGTGTATATGCGGCTGAAGCAATATCCGATGCGACAGCGGCAATTTGTTGTACTTTGTTGTTCTTCTGGCAGTTCCCCAAAATATTGGGAAAAATCCAAAGGAGCACTTTGCACATAAGCTAAATTTCCTGATGTTTATCCATAAATAGAACTAATTATGTAACGGCTTACGTATTTTTGCGAAAAATGTTTGTTCATATTATAAAAAGCTAATATATTTGCGTAATCAATTACGTATTTAGTGACGCAACTAATAAAAACATGGACTTTTTTAATCAGACAGGCAAATTAGCCATCGGTAGCAGATTACGCATGTTGACCGATAAAATAACAGTAGATGCAGCCGCCATCTATAAAATGTTTGGAGTAGACCTCAAACCGAAATGGTTTCCTGTATTTTTTGTATTATCACGTGGGGAGGCAAAAACCATTACGTCCATAGCCAAAGAGATTGGTCATTCTCATCCTTCCGTGAGTAATATTATTAAAGAATGGTAGCTAAAGGATTAGTGAAGGAGACAAAGGACAAATCCGACGGGAGAAGAAACATGGTCATGTTATCTGCCAAAGGAAAAAGAATGTCCGACTCTTTTTCGGAACAGTGTATAGATGTTACGGCAGCTATTGAGCAAATCACGCAGCAAACCCGGAATGACCTTTGGGAGGCTATCGAAGAATGGGAGAATCTTTTGTTGGATAAATCCCTGTTGGAGCGGGTGAAGGAAGCGAAAAAGGAACGAGAGAGTAAGGACATCAAAATAGTTCCTTATGAACCTTGCTATCAATCTGCCTTCCGGACCCTTAACGAAGAGTGGATAACTGCTTATTTTCGGATGGAAGAGGCCGATTACAAGGCTTTGGATCATCCAAAGGAATATATTCTGGATAAGGGAGGAGCTATTTTGGTGGCTCTTTATAAAGATGAGCCGGTCGGTGTATGTGCTTTGTGTAAGATGGATCATCCGCTTTATGATTATGAGTTGGCCAAACTGGCTGTCAGCCCTAAGGTTCAGGGCAAAGGTATTGGAGTACTGCTTTGCGAAGCAGTTGTAAATAAAGCGAAGGAGCTTGGTGGTAAAAGAATCTTTATAGAGAGCAATACGCGTCTGAAACCGGCTATCCATATTTATCATAAGTTGGGCTTCAAGGAACTTCCCGAATATCACACGACTTATGAAAGAGGAGACATACAGATGGAATTAATGATTGAAGAGTGAAAATGAAAAAGGTGGATGGTGAATTTATTAAGGGGCGCATTGCCCCTTCATTCCAGTTCCTGCGCATAAATGTTGATAGCGCGTAATGCCTTTGATATTTCAGTCGGGGTGATTCCCTGACATTCTATTCTCAACACTTTTTCCCAGTCCTCCATATCTACATTCCATTTGTAGATTTGGGGACATAGGGTGAACAGCGCTGCGATATGTTTTATATCCCGTGCATTTCTAACCGAGGTTCGAAAAATGAGTATTTGCTCTTCCATAGTTACTATCAATTACTTTTGTTTTCAGTGCAAAGGTAGGTTTAAACAAGGTTCTGTATAGGATTATTCGACGAATGCCTGATTACTCATGACGAAATAAGTAATCGGGGAGATTAACTTCATATACTTATCCTTTGAAAAGTCAGTCATCTGTACCTGTCAATATATAAAAAAGTGTATCTGTTCTCGTCTTTCTTTTTTGATTTACTTTGCAGTGTTGTTTTAATCTCCTAATATACTTAAAGGTTATGAAGTTGAATTTTGCTAAAAGAATGTCTTATATAAAGGCTTCGGAAATAAGAGAAATATTAAAAGTTACCGAACAGGAAGATGTGATTTCGTTTGCAGGTGGTCTGCCTGCTCCGGAACTTTTTCCGATAGATGAAATCAATGAGATCAATCAGATCGTATTGAAAGAGGCAGGTACGAAAGCGCTCCAATATACCACAACAGAAGGTTATGTCCCTTTGCGCGAATGGATTGCCAACCGGATGAACGAACGTTTGGGCACGACTTTCGATAAAGATAATATTCTGATTACCCATGGCTCGCAACAAGGATTGGACTTATCCGGAAAAGTTTTCCTGGACGAGGGAGACATCGTACTTTGCGAAAGCCCTACGTATTTGGCTGCAATCAGTGCATTCAAAGCGTATGGATGTAGCTTTATTGAACTTCCTACGGATGGGGACGGTATGATGATGGATGTTTTGGAAGATGTTTTGAGCAATACTCCTCATATAAAGCTGATATATGCAATACCTACTTTTCAAAATCCTACAGGAAAAACGTGGAGTTTGGAAAGACGCAGGAAGCTGGCTGAATTATCCGCAAAGTATGGTGTTGCGGTTATTGAAGACAATCCGTACGGCGAGTTAAGGTTTGAAGGAGAGTCTTTGCCATCTATAAAGTCTTTTGATGAGGCTGGAAATATCCTGTGTACAGGTAGTTTCTCGAAAATATTCTGTCCCGGTTTCCGGATTGGCTGGATTGCGGGGGATAAAGAGATTATCCGCAAATACGTATTGGTCAAGCAAGGTACGGATTACAATGCAACACTATTGCCCAAATGACCATCGCCGAATACCTGAAGCGCTATGATATTGATAAACATATTGCCAAAATAGTAGAAGTATACAGAAAACGCAGAAATGTGGCGATTGAAAGTATAGAACGTTATTTTCCTGATACTATAAAGTTTACTCGTCCCGAAGGCGGATTATTTACATGGATAGAACTTCCCGAAGATTTCGGCACGTGATGTTTTAGTCAGAAGCTGGAGAAAAAGATTGCTTTTGTTCCGGGAGGCTCCTTTTATCCGAACGGAAACAAGGAAAATACGCTTCGGATCAACTACTCTAATATGCCCGAAGACAAAATAGAGAAAGGACTTAAAACCCTCGGCGAAGTGGTAAAGGAGTATATCAGTCAATCAAATGATTCTTTGATAATGTTTCCCAAAACCTGCAAGCGTTCTTCAATGAAAGCACTCCATTGCTGACCGAAACTCAAGCGCATACAGTTTCTGTACTGGTCGTGCAGAGTAAACATGCGTCCGGGAGCAATGCTGATCTTATGTTGCATCGCTTTGTAATATAGCTCCGTGGTATCAATCTTTTTATTCAGTTCCACCCAAAGCATAAAACCTCCTTGTGGAGTGATGATTTTAGTGTCTTCGGGAAAATAGTCGGTAATAGCTTGTGCCAAATGAAGACTATTGGAATGTAGCTCATGGCGCAACTTGCGTAAATGATTCTCATACCTGCCGTTCTCCATGAAGTTGGCAATGGCTTCTTGGTTGAGGGTAGGAGTGGATATTAAATGAATATGTTTCTGACGAATAATAGCATCCTTAAACTTACCGGGGGCAATCCAGCCTACCGATAACCGGGAGCTAACGTCTTTGATACAGAACCACACCATAACACAAGTCCCTTTTCATCGAAAGCTTTGCATGGCTTAGGGCGTGAATGTCCGAAGAATACATCGCCGTATAAATCATCTTCAATCAGAGGAATATTGTGTTCCGCCAACATCTGTACTATCTCTTTCTTATGTTCATCGGGCATGCAACTCCCAAGCGGATTACTGAAATTACTGATAAGCAGGCATAGATTGATCTGCGGCAATACTTTTCTTAAAGCATCGGGTTCGATGCCTGTTACAGGATTGGTCGGCAGTTCCAGCACATGAAGCTCCATACTGTTGGCCAACTGTAATATCCCGAAATAAACAGGACTTTCAACAGCTATCGTGTCTCCTCTTTGAGCAATAACAGATAATGCTAAAGAGATGGAATTGGTTACTCCTGTGGTAGTAACAATATCATCTTCGGTCAGATTTCCATTCCAGCTATACGCAAAACGGGCAATATAGTTTCTCAAACGAATGTTTCCTTGAGGTCTTCATACCTAGTGCCGTTCCCCGGAAGTGAATACATGGCCTTGGTCAGTTCTTTATTGAGTTTGGCAATAGGCAATAAAACATCTTCCGGTATTCCCAGCGAAAAACGGGTGATAGACGAATCTTCGATGGAATGATATACTTCCATGATTAAGTCTGCTTCTTCCTTTCCCGGAGATTGAGCGGAAGGCTGCGTTGTTGCCGGCGCAGACAAATTTAGTGGCTTATAATTGACAATGTACCCTGATTTGGGGCGGGAAATGATGAATCCTTCCTTTTCCAGTTCATAATATACCTGAATGGCTGTATTTAAACTTACGCCATATTCATTGCTGATAGTACGTAAAGAAGGTAATTTCTCGCCTGCTTTCCATATACCTGTTTTTATTTGCCAGGCGATAGTGCCGGCTATCTTTTGATATAGGATTTCTCTTTTCATGTTTATTCTGTACTTGGCAAAGATACAAAAATGATGTCTGTATCTGTTGTTGTTTGATTGCAAATAATTCATTCAGTCATTTTTTATAATTGCTTGCTATTCAGTTATAAATTTATTCCATATCATTATATTTTAGACATGACAAGATTATCATTGAAATATATTTCAACATATACATTCCTACGATAGAAGCGTCAAAAATAAAAGAGACGAACAATTTTCTTAATTTAAGTTTAGGACTTCAACAGTCGATTCGTTTCTCGGTGAGAAACACTTCGTTTCTCGGTGTCGAAAAGGTTGTTTCTCGGTGAGAACGGGTTATTGGTTTTAAAGGAAAAGCCCGAATAGTAACCGCCTGGATAACAGTGTTTTACAAAATAACGTTATCTATCAGAAATACATAGGAGTTTTATTGACATTTTTTTGCAATACCGTTTATTTCTATTGCATCTATTACTGTAATAATATTTACATTAGAACTAAAATATGGCATTTATAAAAGAATCTGTTTCATTCCTTTCCGTACCGTTTTGAATCAAATAACAATAATTGGAGCTTGGGAAGAATCTACATGATGAAGTAGATGAAATCAACATTTATAATAGTGGCATTTCTATTCTCGTCACCTGTTCTTCTTCGGGTACATTGGGATTGCTGTAATAATATTCAATGGATGTTCCCGAAAGTTTGTAACCGTTGGTTTTATCCATTCCATCATTTCGTTGTACAGGACAGCCAATTCACTGTAAGTTCCTCTATGTAGACAGGAAACTATTTTTCTTTCCGGTATCGTTATGGAGCGTATATCCCCTTCACCCTGTAATTCTTTGGATGACTTTAGACCAATAATCATTTTGATATTGTGTTCCGTCAGACTTTCAAAGTTGGGATATTCAACGTAGGGGATGTCGGTAGTGACTTCACCCTGTTCCTTAAATAAAGAGTCTATTTTTACAAAGTTCTTTCCGATAGCTTCCGACATTCCGTTCATATCTGTTTGTACTTCAACAGCCAAAGCGGGCTGTTTCGGTTGCTTCAATAGCATGATTTCTGAAATTTTTCCCATAATACATTGTTTTTAGAGGGTTGATAATTAATTATTTCTTGATGACCGGAATATAGATGTCGGTAATTAGTTCTGTTCTAAGGGTGGAGGCAGGGCGGTTCATATACATTTCAAAGCTAAAGGTGCTTTGAGGACGATATTTACTTTCCGGGAACCACTCTTCATAAATAGTCCGGTAGAATTTATGCAATAAAGAGTAGTCACCGATATGCCTGAATATAGCATAACGACCACCGGGAACTTCTATCACTCCCGGCTGGAAATCATTTTCTTTGTTATCGATTATGACCCGAGATAGAAGCGACATTTATCTATTGGGGTGATGGCCGGGTCGTCCATGCTAAGGCTGACAAACTTATCATTCGACTTTTCTTCATTGCGCTGTCTAGCATAGTTGGTGAGCCTGTCCCATATTAATTTGTATCGGAGTTCATCCTTATACTTTTCACCCACCTCGATACAAAATACTTTCATCGGCAGAATCGACCGGATTTCAGGAGTGATAACCGCATGCTGTTCGTCATACATCGGCTTATACTTCTCCCTATATTGAGAGGTTGACACTCCAAAATGTTTTTTGAAGGCTTTTGCCAGACTGAATTTAGTCTGATAGTTTGTTTGCTCCGAAATCTGATTTAATGTAAAGTCGGTGGATACTAACAGATGTGCTATATGTTCGAGGCGCAAACGTTGTATGTAGCTTCCAATATTTTCTCCGGCAACGGTTTGAAACACTCTTCTGAAGTGATATTTGGAAAGTCCGCTTATCGTACTAAGTATATCTGCATCTAAACTATCGAATAAATGATTGTTGATGTAAACGACTATATCCTGAATCTTTTGGTGATGGATATTACTGGTTTCCAACTTCTGTTTCCATCGGTTCAGTTTGGGGAGCCGTTCGTTGAGTATTCGTCTAAGTTCCTTCGGCGAATAAGCGGTATCTGCATATTCATTGTACTTATCGGTGTATTTTATCCAGATATTAATCATTTCCGACATCGGAATGTCGACGATATATTTTCCATCTTTCAGGCAGTAGTAGCAATATTCATCACTTCGGGAACCGTCGGAGTTAGTACCCAGATATTTCTCTATATCAAAGCGGAGAGGCATCCCGCAACTTTGACAATACCTTTTATTTATATCTGATTCAATCATCGGTTGGGTTTTCGTTTGATGGATAGCAGTCGCTCCATATCATTAAATAAATAAGTGTCTTTCAATTCGAACATAAGCCACTTCCCATCGTGGAAAGTCGTCGTCTCATCGTATATCTTTTGAGTCTCATTGGAGAATACTTCTCGCAGAGATTCAATTTGGCACGCTCATCTTTACCTAAAATGACCATGAAGCCAATCGTTTGTTCTTTGGCGTATAGGGCACACAGCGTTTTTCCGCCTTTGCGATATTTATATTCGTATATCCATTTTTCCCTCCATGGTTCCATAGTTGTTCCATATTGTACTTTTGCTCGATAAGCTGGCAAAGTGAAGTCCATATATCATAAAGTTCCTTACCTATCAAGGCTTCCAGTGTTTCGGGAGTGGGAATCTGCAAAGTTTCTTTCATGGTATTCTGTATTTACTTTTGATTATCCATATCACAAAGGTAGGCTGATTTTCTAATAGATCGTTGTCCAATATAGGCATTTTGTGTGTAGCTGGTGAACAATCTGCCCGGAAATTAATTTATTTTGTAAAAGCGAAATATTGGCAGTATAACCTTTATCTTTGCATTAATTTAAAAACAAAGCCCCAATTAAAGAAAATGAAAACAATATTATTAGCAGTAGGTACGCTCTGCCTCATGGCAGGTTGCTCGTCAAAAGTGGCAAGCTCAAAAGGAATCGTTAGTGATGCAACCATGAATACGGTAACGATTGTTACTGATAAGAATGATACCCTTTCGTTCAGTACGATAGATGCAAATAAAGATGAAGTCAACGGTTTGCTTCTGAATGATACGCTGGAAGTGTTCTATACCGGAAAATATACACCGGGAATGCCGGCTTCTAAATTAGTTCAGTATCCGCAATCTCCGATTGTGGGAGGTGATCGGGATGAACATGGCTGTATCGGTTCTGCCGGATATGTATGGTGTGAAGTGCAAAAAGACTGTATCCGCTTGTTTGAGAAAGGAATCCGCACGGAATCGGTGGACGATAGCAATGCTTCTGCCTTTATTGTGTTTAGTCCTGACTCTACGCAACTGGAACTTTTCTTTTCCAATAATCAGCCCAATGAAATATTGGAGAGACGTGGCCTGCCTTCAGGAGGTTATGCATGGAACGTGGAAGATGACGATACGAAAATGTACGGCTAATAGATGGTTTGTGGACAATCAGCCAAAGAAATAAGTTAATTTATAGCCAAAAGGCCGGAAACTGATTTTAAAAGCTCCGGCTTTCTGACGCTCTGTTTGTATGAGTAATGTTACTAGGTAA
>ENA-OQDE01000358-OQDE01000358.1-human-gut-metagenome-genome-assembly--contig:-NODE-358-length-28381-cov-4.571848_pt1 | contig 28381 bp, 43 predicted proteins | sample MGYA00242768_ERZ504595 | MGnify/ENA primary metagenome ERZ504595 (study PRJEB26092, sample SAMD00036307) | human gut metagenome | host: Homo sapiens | study: EMG produced TPA metagenomics assembly of... | reverse complement strand
TGAGAAAAGATTTGATAGCGATAATCGCTCTGAGGATTATCAGGCTTATGAAAACCTTGTCAAAGAGACCATTGATTATGAATCACTGGAAGTAACCCATCATGACGATATGCGACAGGTAGATGAAATCGTAAACCTGATCGTAGAAACTGTGATGTGTAAAAACGACAAGATATTGATTGCCAGCAACTGGTATCCGGCATCACTGGTGAAGAAAAAATTTCTGATGCTGACCTATTCACATATCGAGTATGTCTTACACTGTATGAGTGGTAACACCACAAAGGTGAAGAATATCAAGAAATATTTGTTAGCAGCCCTGTTTAATGCACCGTCAACGATGAACGGGTATTATCAGGCAGAGGTGAACCATGATATGCCAGGACTGGTAAGATAGGAGGTGCACATGTTTATTTTAAAATTTGCTGGGAAGATATTATTACTGCCGATATGGCTGATCCTTTTTGTGATCGGCCTGGTAGTGAAGATGACAGTACAGACTTATGCGGTTGTCAGAGGGATTCTTGGGTTTATATTCACTTTGTTGATCATAGCGACTGCATACTGTTACCATGACTGGGTACAGGTTGCATTCCTGTTTTCACTGAGTGTAATTCTGTATCTGATTCTGTTTGCAGGAGTGTTTGTAGATACTGTACTGGACATGACAAGAGAACGTATTATTGATTTTATTATATCGTGAGGAGGATATGAAAATGAGCGAAAACAATGATTATATTCAGTTACCACCACTTAAAAAAGACACACCGTCCGATGTGGTAGCATTTATGTGGGAGTACATGAAAGTACCGGAGGATTCAAGAGAAAAAGTTAAGAATCTGCTTAAAGATGCAAATGAAAATGGCGTAAAATTAAGTCATCAGGCACCAACACTGTATGATGTTGTCCCAAAAGAAGAAATTACTGAATTTGAAGAGCTTATGCGCAAAACCATAGCTGACATTGTATCAGAAGCCAGTAGCGTTGCCTGTTGGGTGTATGTGCAGAAATATGTGAAACAGAAAACTCTTGATGAAATGCTGCAAGAATTGCCAGGAGCAGGCCAGTTTATCATTGTTATGGATACCTGGTTCGAAAGACTGATGGCGGATCAATAGAAGTTGTGATAGAATGAAGAAAACGATTTGAAGTGCAAATCGGTAGTTATGGAGGTGAAAAATGTATTTCACAGACGAAAAAGACTATATTATGCGAATGATAAAAGAAATGGTAAGAGTATTATTTTCTTTAATGTTTGGGAAAAAGTATGTTTCTGTTGAACTTGAAAAAGAAAATAAATATGAAGTATCAGGGAAAAATTTGAAAGATTTTCTTGATATGATTGATTCTGGGCAAATTAACGAAGCAGAGAATATACTTTTAGATAGCATTGATTATACAGACAGAAATGAGGTAATGGCAGCAGCTCTTTTCTACCAATACCTTAGTGAGAAGGATAGTGAGTTTTTGAAAAATAATAATTATACAAAAGAAGAAGTGATGTCTGGTTTTAAGCAATTACTTATGCAGTCAGGATATACTGATTTGCTATGTTTGGTCAAAGCTGAAGAGTAATGTAGAAAATTCAAAGAGATAAGAGTGATTGGCTGAAAGGAGAAATTGTATTATTTGTTCTATATTGTTTTTGACTTTATGATGGCAGTGATTATGTTTTTGTTTGGAATGTGGTTTTATAAATCAGAAGGAAAAGCTGCTAAATTCTTGTCGGGTTATAATATGAAATCAGCGGATGAACGAAAGAAATACGATGAGAATGCTATGTGTAAGGCATATGGAAAAAGAATGATGTTTATGTCAGTTCCTTTTATTATTGGAATAATCATAGATATCCAATATCTAGGAATAGGCTCTTGGATCGCATGGGGGATATGGCTTATTATGTTTGTTTTGTTGCTTATTGATAGACATAAAAGAGAACGTTAAATTCAAGTTTGGAGAATTGAGAAAATCGGAAGTTGAGGAGAGAACAGATGAAATACTTATACTTGCATGGATTGGGACAAAATGCAGGCAGTTGGAACAAGGCGATAGAAGCAACAGAAGTGTTGGATCATAGCGTATGCTTGGATTTGTCGGAAATGGTCAAAGGCAAAGCGGCAACATATTCCACCCTCTACTCTGCTTTTGTGGAATTGTGTGATGCAGAAAATGAGGAAATCATTTTGTGTGGTCTTTCCTTGGGTGGAGTGTTGGCACTTAACTATGCGATAGACTATCCCCAAAAAGTAAAGGCATTAGTTTTGATTGCAACGCAGTATAAGATGCCAAAGAGATTATTAAAACTGCAAAATACACTATTTCGTTTTATGCCACAGTCGATGTTTCAACAAACCGGCTTTGGAAAACTCGATTTTATAAGTCTGTGTGACACCATGGTGGCACTTGATTTTAGTGATTCATTGAACCAAGTCTCCTGTCCTGTATTGGTCGTTTGTGGAGAAAAAGATAAAACCAACAAAAGAGCATCTATCGAACTTGCAGATATTATGAAGCATTCCCAATTCAAAGAAATTCCGAGAACCGGTCACGAAGTGAATTTGGAATCTCCGGAAGAATTAGCCTCCTTATTGCGAGAGTTTTATAAAAGTATCTGACAACTTCAAATTTAGCGGTGAATATTCTATGTTTTATAATGCAAAAGAAAAACTGTTAGAAATACAGGACATACAGATGAATTATATTACTTTTGGAAAAGGTGAGAAGCCTTTGATTTTGATTCAAGGTCTTAGTACCCGTAGCATAAAAGGGGCAGCATTTTCAGTGGCTTATATGTATCGAATGTTTGCAAGAGATTATAAAGTTTATCTGTTTGATCGCAGAGAAAATATTAGCGATAGCATAACAGTAAGAAACTTAGCGACAGATATAGCAATGGCGATGGATACATTAAAGATTACAAATGCTGATATCTTTGGTGTATCACAAGGTGGTATGATTGCTCAATATCTTGCAATAGACAGACCAGATTTAGTAAATCAGTTAGTCCTCGCAGTAACACTTTCGAAAAATAATGAAACAGTCGAAAGGACAGTCAATGATTGGATTCATATTACGGAACAGAATAATATGAAAAGGCTGATTACAGATATGGCTGAAAAGATGTATTCTGACATTTATGTGAAACGATACAAACCGTTTATGTCATTATTAGCGGTTTTGCAGAAACCAAAGAATGTACCAAGATTTATCGCGTTGGCAAAAGCTTGCCTTAGTTGTAAAGCTTATGACGAATTAGATAAAATTCAATGCCCGGTGTTTGTAATTGGAGGCATGCAGGATAAAGTGGTAAGTGGAGAGGCTTCTTTGGAAATTGCAAAAAAACTCGGTTGTGAAATCTTTATGTATGATGATTTAGGACATGCTGCTTACGAAGAAGCTAAGGATTTCAATCAAAGAGTTTATAATTTTTTACAGCATAAGTAATTTCTATAAAGCAAAACTTTCAGTTTGTATATATCTTTTAAAAGGTATATGATTAAGAAAAACGGCAGGAGGTATCTGAATGAAAGCACATAAATATTGGTCTATCGGTGCACTGATTACAATGCTTGGAACTTTTTATACAGGTTATAAGGGATCAAAAGAAGGCCATAAGTACTTTGCAGCAAGTTCTTTGCTTTGCATGATTATGGCTATTTATACAGGACACAAGATGATTTCTGGTAAAAGTAGGAAGAAAAAAGAAGTTTCAGTAGAGAGTGTTGAAGATTAAAAAACAAAATATTTTAATAAATAACGCCGGTGCGGGATTTTTGATATCCAGTACTGGCGTTATTTATTCTACAGGGGCTTGGGGGTGTAGCCACCAAATATACTATTCGTTTTCTGCTTCGGCAAGTTTGTTAAGGATCCACTCCCTATTGATAACTATTTCATCATCATCGCGGAGATCCTTGAAATCATTGCAGTGTGAAGAAGCAAATTCATACATATTGTCAATGTCAACTGCACCAGTAATCTCACCCTTATTAATGATTACAAGAATATTTGTTCCGTCGTCGTCGACAGCAAAGCGCAGTTCATCAAATTCTATATCGGGATCATTTTTGAGAATAGAATCTGTCGCAAGTAATTTAACAAGTTCCATTACCCTGTCACCTTTACCTGCATCAAAGATCTGGATCTTTTCAACGAGCTGATTTGCTGATGTCACAATCCGGTATAAGTACTTTTCGGTACGATAATCAGCCAAAGCATTTTTTTCATAAAATATTTCATCGTTGTTTGTCTAAAAGGCAAATTCATAATCATATCAATCATTTCGATGTTCCTGTCCCCAAAGACAGAAAGCATCTAATACAGGTTCTAAGGATTTTCCTCGTTCAGAAAGACTATACTCAACTCGTGGCGGAATTTCCCCGTAATCCTTGCGAATGATAAGACCATCGGCTTCTAATTCTTTTAATGCTTTTGACAATGATCGGAAAGTGGCTGTTTCCATCTTACGCTGAAGTTCATTATACCTTGTTGGACCATCTAATTGCAGACAATAAAGGATAGGGAGTTTATATTTCCCATCAACCAAAGACTTTGTATAGTAAAAACCAGTATTTTTAATACCCTCTATCGCAAACCGACGTTGTTCATGTTTTTGATTGTCTGACATAATAATTCTCCTGACACTATATTTAAATATAGTATATGTTCTGAAATACCGTACTTGTTGTTAGTATATCCTCATGATACGATATATGCAGTAACGAATCAAGTGAAATGGAGATGAATGAGATGAAACATAAAGTTAAAGTAACCGTATTAGATAAAAAGCTCTATCCAGAATTACAGCAACAGTATTGTGATAATCCAATTTCCGGTGCTTGCCCTTGTTACAATGTGGGAGATGAATTTGTTTTTTACCGAGATGAGGAAAGAGATGATTTCTGGCACATAGGATTAAATACCTTGGTAAAGACCAGTGGTGATGCAGATACCGTTGCAGGCGGTCCGAAAATGCCATTCTGTTCTGAGGCATGGGATGCTATTTCACGATATATTTATACCGGATTACAAGGCGGTTCCATTATGAAGGGCTGGATGAAGAAGGAAAATGAAATGATTACCTGCTGTTCGGATGGAACAAGACCTGTCATTTTTAAGATTGAAAGAATTGATTACGAGGAGAAGGAATAGCAAATGAACGAAATCATTAAAGCAATGGAAGAACGTCGAAGCATTCGTAAATTTAAGCCGGATATGCCAACAAAAGAAGATCTGGAACAGATTATTGAAGCTGGATTATATGCTGCAAATGGTATGGGAAAACAGGCAACCATCACAATTGCGGTAACAAACAAAAAATTTCGAGACAGATTATCAGCAATCAATGCAAAGATAGGTGGTTGGAAAGAAGGATTCGATCCATTTTATGGAGCACCGGCTATTTTAATTGTATTAGCAGATAAAAACTGGGCAAACAGAGTTTATGACGGAAGCCTGGTTATGGGAAATATGATGCTTGCAGCATATTCTCTTAACTTAGGTAGCATTTGGATTCATAGAGCGAAAGAAGAGTTTGAACTTCCGGAATACCAGAAATTATTAAAAGAAATTGGAGTCGAAGGAGAGTGGGAAGGAATTGGTCATTGTGCCGTTGGTTATGTTGATGGCGAATTCCCCAAACCCGCAAAGAGAAAAGACAATAGGGTGTTTTGGGTGGATTGACAACTTCTCGTTTATCCAATAGAAAAATAAGAATAGATTGGAGAAAGATATGGCTTCAAGTAAAGAATATTTAACCTTTATATTGGAACAGTTATCCGATTTAGAGGGAATTTCATACCGTGCGATGATGGGAGAGTATATCATCTATTATCGTGAGAAAATTGTTGGCGGTATATATGACGATAGGTTGCTTGTAAAACCTGTAAAATCTGCTGTTTCACTTATGCCTAATGCAATTTATGAGTTGCCCTATGATGGAGCAAAAGAGATGTTGTTGGTTGATAATGTTGATAACAAAGATTTCCTGACAAGATTGTTTGTCGCTATGTATGATGAACTTCCTGCACAAAAAAAGAAGAAGTCATAAAATCGGTATTTACGGAGGGAATATCATGAAAGTATCAGATGTCATATGTAAATGGTACATATGGGCTGTGGTTGGATATGTTATTGGAATAAAATTGAATGATACATTAGGGGGAGTTGCCGGTTTGGTAATTGCTGGGGGTATAGGATGGTATATACAAAAAAATCATAGTAAAAAGGATGATTGATAACTTCCAGTTTGTTGAACTGAATCCGAAAAGCATTAGGGCGCAGAGGAGATAGAATCCTTTGCGTAAAAGACTAACGAACATATTTAATGAAACATCGGAACCATCTTCTTTTTGTTGTCTACCTATAATAACGATTGGAATAATCGATTATAGACACTGCAATCAAAAAAATCTGAAAATATATTTATCAACATTACATAAAAGTATGTAGATGCACATAAAATGGGAATACATATTGAAATTCAGGTCGTTCTGTGATAGAATCTCATTACTAAAAAGTGTGCAGATGCACAGAAATGGGGAGTGTAACGATGGAGATTAAAAGAGACGCTTACCTACAGAAGCTGATTGAGCGAAAAGATAATGGAATGATAAAGGTGATTACCGGCATTCGTAGATGTGGCAAATCCTTTTTGCTGTTTACTATCTTTAAGAGATACTTACTGGAGAATGGTGTTGATACTGATCATATTATTGAGATTGCATTGGACGGTATTGAAAATGAGGAACTAAGAGATCCTAAGGTGTGTTTCAAGTACATCAAAGATGCCATGAAAGACGATGGCAAATACTATCTGCTTCTTGATGAAGTGCAGTTTATGTCACAATTTGAGGAAGTGCTGAACAGCCTGCTCCGCATGAGCAATATTGATGTGTATGTCACCGGAAGTAATTCCAAGTTCCTGTCCAGCGACATTGTGACCGAGTTCCGTGGCAGAGGTGATGAGATTAGAATCTATCCTCTCTCCTTTGCAGAGTTTTATTCTGTCTATGACGGCGATTATGATGATGCCTGGGATGACTACATGATCTACGGAGGATTGCCGCAGATCGTAAGTTTCCAGAGCGAACGACAGAAAGCGGACTATCTGAAGAACATCTTTGCAAATGTCTATCTGAAGGATGTTATTGAAAGAAATAAGATTCAGAACGTGGATGAGATTGGAATTCTGGTTGATGTGCTTGCATCTGCAATCGGCGCACCGACCAACCCTTCAAAGATTGCCAATACCTTTGCCAGTGAGCGCCAGATGACTTATGCTAATAAAACCATCTCCAAGCATATCGACCATTTGACAGATGCCTTTTTGATTTCCAAGGCAAGCCGATACGATATTAAGGGCAGAAAGTATATCGGTGCAAATCTGAAATACTACTTACTGATCTGGGACTGAGAAATGCACGTCTGAATTTCAGACAGCAGGAGCCTACTCATATCATGGAGAACATTGTTTATAACGAGCTGCTGATCCGTGGCTACAATGTTGATGTGGGTGTCGTGGATATCTTCGATAAGGACAAAGAGGGCAAACGTGTTCGCAAGCAGTTGGAGGTTGACTTTGTGGTGAATCAAGGAAACCAGAGATACTATATCCAGGTTGCATATGACATGACTTCGGAAGAAAAACAGACGCAGGAGTTCAATTCTCTGCGTAATATCCCGGACTCTTTCAAGAAGATCGTCATTGTAAATGGCAGCAAAAAGCCTTGGAGAAATGATGAAGGTTTTGTCATCATGGGAATGAAGTATTTCTTGCTGAATGCGAATAGTCTGGAATTTTAAGTCGATTTGAGTTGTTGCTGTGGTGTTGTTCTATTTCAAAAAAGAGTGAAATGATATAAATAAGGCCACGGCTGATTTCATGTTGGAACAGCCGTGGCTCAGTTTATTTTTTTATCCGTATAAACGAGACTGTTCCGCAGATTATGTAGAACAGACAGAGTACGATTCCGATAGTGAGAACATACGAGAATAAAGATGAACTTAAGAACGAGATAAACAAAAGTTTGTTGAATTAAAATGAAATAAAGTTCCAGTAATCATAGAGTGTATGGATTCAATTCCATATGCTCTTTTTCTTTTACTTAATTTTAGGATAAATGCAGAAATCTAATGTTACGAGTTTCGGACGAGTGGCATTAAAAAAACTCGCAAGAAGACTCGTAAGAAAAAAAGTAAAAAAATTTGCTTTTGACCACTGTAAAACATGCTCTGAGCGTTTCGTTATATGAAGGGATAATTTTTCTTTCATATTTCAAAGAAAAGAGGATAAAGAAATGTCAGAGAAAAGATGTTATACAGTTCAGGAGTTACAGGAAATCTTAGGAGTCAGCAGACCTACTATTTATAACCTTTTAAAGAAAAAGGAATTCCGGTGGATACACAGGCAGTCCCATCCATTTCCCAGGCACAGAGAATAAAGAAATTAAGCCGGGAGAAAAAGCTGACTGGAACAAAAATGAGAGAGATCATGGGTGAGATCAAAAAAGGGGAAATTACCAGAGTGATGTTTAACAACGAACAACTGTATCGGTATTTTCCGAAATCATATACCCCGGCAGAAATGAAAGAAGAGATACTGAGCATTTGTCATAGACATATGTCTTGAAAAAATAATAGTGGAACAATATGTTGCTGTGATATAATAAAATATTCGGAATATTTGGAAGAGAATGAAGAGAGGATATGAGTGAACGACATGAAGAAAACAAAAGAAGGAGTTAATTTGAAGAAAAAGAAATTCCTTAGACTGAAGAATACAGGTAGTATCCTTGTGCTTATGGGGCTTTTGATAATTTTTGTAATAGCACTGTACACATTTATCCTGCAAAGTTCTTACACTAAGACCGCCCTTGAAACAGAAATTGCGCGTGATACAGCGAGTGCAGATGCAGTACATAAGCTTGTGGATGGAAAAATCGGAAAAGAAGATTTTGCTCAAATCAAAGATCAATCTGATGAAAAGAAGCAATTATATAAGGATATTTCTTCATATTTCAATGAAATCAGAACACTGAATTCTACTCGATATATTTACACCGCTACAAAAAATGAAGAAGGAAAACTCGTTTATGTGGTAGACGGTTTGGATTCGGATGCAGATGATGTAAGACGCCCTGGAGATTATATAGAGGAAGAAATGGTTCCGTATATTGATAGGGCTATTTCTGGGGAGAATGTGTACTCTCAGGATATCATTGATACAACATGGGGTCCGATTTTTACGGCTTGCTATCCTGTAAGCGCAAATCATGATGGGACAGGAGAAATCATTGGCGCATTTTGCATTGAAATGGATATGCAATCAGCTTATGGAATGGTTGAAGAGACGAATCATATTTCCATCATCTGCGGTTTAGTCGCAGGAGCTGTATTGCTTTTAATTTGTCTATATACCTATTATGTTTACCAGAAAAGCAAGGCAGAAGAGCAAAAACAAAAACAATTATTAATGAACGCTGCTGAGGAAGCAGATGCTGCCAACAAAGCAAAATCTGCGTTTTTGCTTAATATTAGCCATGACATCAGAACGCCGATGAATGCCATTATTGGATTTACAAACATTGCGCTTCACCAGAACACGGTTTCAGATATTCATGATAGCTTGGAGAAAGTTCAAAAAAGTTCGAATCATCTTCTCTCTTTGTTGAATGACGTTCTGGATTTTAGTCGCATTGAAAGTGGAAAAGTTATCATTTCTCCTGAGCCAGTGGACATTACTCAATTGACAGATAACGTCCAGGCGATTATGAATGGACTTCTTTATAACCGAGATCTTAAGTTTGAAGTACATCGAGAAAGACCAAAGAACCCATATGTCCTTGCGGATGTTACGCGTATTCGAGAAGTCCTGGTGAATCTTCTTGGCAATGCTGTGAAATTCACAAAGGACGGTGGAAAGATTACTTTGGATATCAGCAGTTACCCCGGAACGGATGAGAAACATATCATAATTCGTTATGTTGTTCAAGATAATGGTATTGGCATGAGTGAAGAGTTCCAGAAAGAATTATTCAAGCCGTTTTCACAAGAAGATGATGCTAATGCCAGAACCAAATATAAGGGAACCGGTCTTGGCATGGCCATCACAAAAAAACATATAGATATGATGGGCGGTTCAATTGCTGTTGAGAGCAAAAAAGGTGTAGGTACTACATTCACTGTGGAGATTCCACTGGAGTTGACAGAACAAGTTGTTCAATCAAAACAAAAACAACCTCTACATAGAGATTTGACAGGTGTTCATGTTCTTATGGCAGAGGATAATGATCTAAATGCTGAACTTGCTACGATAATGCTAGAAGATGCCGGTATGACCGTAACACGCGCATCAGATGGAAAAGAAGTCGTGAATTTGTTTAAAAATTATCCACGAGACACATACGATCTTATTTTGATGGATATTATGATGCCAAACATGGATGGACACCAAGCAACGAAAGCCATTCGAGCCCTAGGTATAGAGCGATCCGATGCAGTTACGATTCCAATTATAGCTTTGTCTGCAAATGCTTTTATAGATGATATTCAGGAATCCTTGGATTCAGGAATGAATGACCATATTTCCAAGCCGATTAACATGGAAGAAGTAACTGATACAATCGCTAAATACATTAAAGACGATACATGTTTGGAAAATGAACTGAAGCAGAAGCAAAATGACAGATAAGTGTCGGAGCATCAGGAAAATCGCATCGTTAGTGAGAAAAATATGACGGTATCTGAATCCTTTATAACAAAGTATTTAAGCATTGTCTAAAAGAGCAGATGTTAATAAAAGAATACATTAAATAACAAAAAAGGAATGCAAAGAGGTGGAACTGTATTTGGCCAGGAAAGGCAGTGCAGTTTCGCCTTTTTTGTGCTGCCCTTTTCCTTTCATTCCATGTAAAAGTTGGAACTACGGCGGAGCCACTATAACAGGTGCATTTGTTTCTTTACCCTGAGACAAATTATAGTGATATTGTACAAAAATAAAATAATTTGAAATTTGCTGTGATTTTTTTCATTTTGATACGTTTATTATAAAGAGTAAATTCAGCAGAAAGGGATTTGGAAAGTAGGAAAATGGAAAATAATAGAAAAATGATTAACGGTGTAATATTTTTGGAAGAGCAGGCAGATTATTTGTTGCTTCTTGGAAAAGAAGGCTTATATACAGTGCAGGCAGAAAATGATCATTGGAATGTCCATTATACACTTCCGGGCGATACATCAAATTTAGACAAACAGTTTATTTCCAAAGATGAGGCATTGCAGGATATTTATGAAATGGATATATGGCGCAGAAATAGATGGAAATTTTTGCCAATAAAAGAGCTACGGACAAGCTTAAAGGAACTTCTCATGGAAGCTGGATTTACACAAGCAGAACTTGCCGAGATAGAGGAAAATTGCAGGGATAATATAAGGAGACTGGAGAGAAACAAATTTAAAAATCCTACATATCAGTTGCTATATGATATCGCAGAATTTTTTGAAAGCCCTGTGGAAGAAATTTTGGGGTATGAAGAAATGTAAAATAGAAGGCTGGTGCATAGCAGAAGCAAAACTGTTAATGCATCAGCCTTTTAAAATTAGCCAACTACTTTTCCAAAAGTTTTTAAGGTGGATCCGGAAGTGACTTGGATAGGGGCATATTTTTTATTTAGAGAAATAAGCTGAATACCGGAATCGGATTGATGGTATTTCTTTACATAAGCATCACCATCAAGGAAGAAGACACCGATTTCTCCTTCTTCAAGTGTTTCTTGTTTATGAATCCAGATGATCTGTCCATCCAGATAGAGAGGCTCCATGCTGTCACCACATACCCGGACACCGAAGTCAGCACTGGAAGATACTTCATCACCAACTTCAATTTCAGAGAAACGGTCGGAATCAAGGAATTGTCCTGTTCCAGCTGAAACCGGGAGATCATACAGACTGAGAGTTCTTCGTGGAAATTGGTAAATGATTGGTTCTTCTCGAACGTATTCTCCGCTTTTCACTAATAGGTTCATGTAGTCAAGAGCTTTGGCTTGTCCTTCGTCATTTAATTTGGAGAAAAGTTCTCATCCGTTCCAATCTGGAATGTTCTGTTTATATCGGAAATCTCAAGAATCTCACAGAGGGCAAAAAACTGTAAAATATTTGGCAGGTTTACATTTTTCTCCCATTTACTGATGGAGTGAGCTTTTACATCTAATCCTCTTTCACACAGGAGAGCTGCCAGTTGTGGTTGAGACAGTCTGCGTTCTTTTCTTTTGTTAGCGACAATGGATCCAAAATCTTTCTTTATCATCATACACCTCCATATACAGGTATTTATTCCCTATATATACTATAACCCATAACAGATAAAAAATCAACAATAATAGCGTTAAAATCTATAAAAATGACATATTTGCTACTTTACAAAGATTTAAAAGCGATATATAATGCCTATATAGAAAAGAACACACGTTCTAAAAAGGAAAGGTGAAAATGTGGAAAGAGTAATATTGCACAGTGATGCCAATTGTTTTTATGCTAGTGTGGAAATGCTTTATCATCCAGAATATGCTGGTAAGCCATTAGCTGTAGGAGGAGATCCTGAAGCGAGGCATGGAATTGTATTGACGGCGAATTATATTGCGAAGAGAAGCGGGGTTAAGACGGGCATGGCATTGTGGCAGGCAAAACAGGTATGCCCAGATCTGATATTTGTACCACCCAGAATGGATTTATACTTGAAGTTTTCATTTATGCTCCGTGAAATCTATTCAGAGTATACGAATCAGATTGAACCCTATGGCTGCGACGAAGCGTGGCTTGATGTTACTGAAAGTTTTTCACTGAAAGGTAACGGAAAAATGATTGCGGAAGAGATAAGCAGACGAGTAAAAAAAGAATTGGGAATAACTGTAAGTGTTGGAATCTCATGGAATAAAATTTTTGCTAAGCTCGGAAGCGACTATAAGAAACCGGATGCAATAACCGAATTTAATAAAGCAAATTATCAGGATTTGATTTGGAAACTCCCAGTGTCAGATCTTCTATATGTGGGAAGATCAACGAATAGAACTTTACAGAAATATGGTATTCGCACAATCGGAGAACTGGCAAGAACAGATCCAAGTTTTCTGGAACGGCAGCTTGGGAAAATGGGACTTGTCATTTATTCATTTGCGAATGGCTGGGATGATTCGCCAGTTTCAGCAGAAGGATATCAGGCACCGATAAAGTCTATTGGCAACAGTACAACGACACCCAGAGATCTGGAAAATGATCAGGATGTACAGATTATTCTGATGGCATTGGCAGAAAGTGTTGCAGCCAGACTGCGGAAACATGGTTTTAAATGTAATGTAGTGTCAATTTCGATTCGTGATAATGGATTATTTCATTTCTCCAGGCAGAGAAAGCTGCAGGAGCCGACAGACATTACAGATGAGATAATGAGTGCAGCATACCAGCTTTTTAGAGAGAATTATCATTGGCCTTGCCCGATCAGAAGTCTTGGAATCCGTGCAGATGATCTGGTTATGGGACAGGTTCCGGTGCAGTTAGATTTATTTATGAATGAGCAGCGCCGGGAAAAACAGGAGAAGTTAGACAGGGCAGTAGATGATATCAGGCGACGGTTTGGATATCACAGTGTCCAGAGAGCATTTATGTATCAGGATAAAATATTATCCAGCCTGGATGCACAGGGATCCCACACCGTTCATCCAGTTGGATATTTCAATGGGAGGTAAGTGCTTTGAATGATAACAAAGTTTATGTAGAAGTCATTGTAAAATTCAGCACAGAAGGCGCAATGATGCCAATAGAATTTATTTGGGAAGATGGAACTAAATATTTAATTGATAAAGTAAAATCGAAAGAACGTTGTGCCAGCCGGAAAGCGGGTGGTACAGGAATTATGTATACTGTAATGGTAGATGGTAAGGAATGCCATTTATATTATGAATTTGATAAGTGGTTTATGGAGCGCAAGAGTGCGTAAAGATTTAAGAAAGAAAATAGGATCTGCAAAAGAGCTGACCTTTCCCTTTTGCTCTTTTCAGATTGACATATAAGGGCATTACATCTATGTCCATGAAACAATATACCCACTATATTGTCCATGCAGATGTGGCTCTGCTCAAGAATAATTCTTATTGAGCTTCCGTCAAAATCACAGGGATGGGAGTGTAGAACGTCAGAGAAAGACGATTCAATACGAAAAAAGGAGATTTTGATAATGACAGAGAGAGATTATGCGATTAGATCGTTTAAGGAAATTACGCTAAATGCAGCACGACATACAGAAGAGAGAATGGATCTGTACTATGAAAAGATGAAAGCACTGATGAACAATTATCAGGATTTGATTTTGGAAAATCAGATGGTTCTGGATGAATTAGAGCAGGAGTGTCAGGAAAAGATCAATGAGAATATGGCCTATGCTCTTCAGTATATGGATGCTTACGATTACCGCATGAATTTAGGAAAACTGAAAAAAGAAGTAAATAATATCATTCTAATCTATGGACTTTGTGATATGGTCAATCGGGCAATGACACTGGTAAAATATTTCACCCCGAATGTTGGAAGCGAATATTATGATGTGCTTTATGGCTGCTTCTGCAGGCACAGAAAAATGACGGACATGGAAATTATGCTTGAACTGGGGATGAGCCGGGCAAGTTTTTATCGGAAGAAAAAAGCAGCTCTTCGGTATATGGGATATTATTTTTTTGAAATCGTAGTGCCACAGTCTGCAAACAAACGATATAAGCCATCTTTCCAGAAACGGAAGAGTAGATTTGAAAGAGCCTGATGGAATCTCCCCTTTCCATCAGGCTTATATATAATGGAATACTCCCCTATTCCTCTTATTATTCTGCAGATTCTTCAGCTGCAGCTTCTTTCTTTTTTCTGGATTTGCCAGAAATCATTTTATGACCTGAGTAAATGGCCATAGCCATGCAGATCAGTGAACTGAATGCAAAATATTTATGTGCTGATTTCATATCCTTATAGCCGGTGTAGCAAGTTCCGATCATGGAAACCAGCGCACCGATGGACCAGTATTTATGTGATTTCATTTGAACCTCCTGAGCTTTTTTATATCATACATCTTTTTAAGAAATATGCAAACTGGAATTTTCAAATTAGTCTTTGCAAATAACCTTTGAACCTTCACCGTCAATTACAATTCCCTGACGGTTGTTAATTGGGCATAGATTCAAATCCGAAAACTCAGTCATTATTTTCTTGGTAACTTTCTTAAATGGTGATGTAAGATAATGCGGAAGAACATAGAAATCAATCAAATCAAGCCCTGCATCATCTTCTTGTGAGTAGTCCTCCGGCTTTTTATCCATTTGCTGGATATATTGGATGCTTGGAGCGCATATAATTGCGCCTGCCGACTCGCCGATCATCAATTTTCCATTTGCCAATTCCTTTTTCAGCAGCCCATCAGTTCCCGTTTTACGGAGCCGGTCCATAAGAAAAAAAGAATTTCCGCCGGTAAAATATATCACATCTGCATCTTCAAAAACAGACTGTATCGTTGAATAAGCCTCCGTTGAAATATCAATTTCAGTTACGATTGCTCCCAACTTTTTGAATAATTTTCGAGCCGAGCCGACATAACCGGTGTAGCCTTCACGCAGCGAAGCTGTTGGAATAAATGCGACTTTTTTATTTTCAATTTCTTCCTTTATCAGACTTCCTACACTTGAAAAGTGCGAACATAAAAATAGGTTCATCAATATTCTCCTTTATAAATTGCGATTTGCAAGGAACAATTCCTTGTCCCCTACACCATAATTACTATGTATTTGCATCTACAAACTAGAAGTTGTTTATTAAACCTTTTTAACCTTAACCAACAACATCATAGGTCTACGCATTTCATTACACATTCCCGGCATACCCATCATATCTGCCGGAGGCATTGCTTCCTCAATAGCCTCAATTTGAAAACCACATTTTATAAGTGGATTCAATATCTGCGTTAATGTGTGGTGCTGTTTAATTACTCGTTGACCAAGAAAATTGGTTTCTCTTTCGCCTGGGTAATAGTAATTGTCGATTGGCCAATATTTAGGTTTCCCATTTTCATCATAAATCCAATCCTCATTAACACCTGCGGTGAAAGTCGGATGTTCAATATTGAATAGGAAATACCCACCTACTTTTAATGTGCAATACACCTTTTGATAAACATTAGCTAAATTTTCGATATAGTGCAGTACCAGGTTAGAAACAACTAGGTCATAAGTATTTTCAGGATAAATGTATTCTTCAACACCGCAAACTTTATACTTGATTTTGTCATCAGAGTTATCAGCTACTGCTTTTGCAATCATTTTTTGACTACTATCAATACCAAGAATTTCAGTAGCTCCATTTGTGCGGCATATTTGCAATGCCAACCGTAACCACATCCTAAATCCAAAACTTTTTTCCCTGTAATTTAGGGAATAACGGTTGCAACTGATGCCACTCTCCAGCAGCTTTCAGACCATCTTTGCTTCTTCCCATTTCCGCATATGCGGCAAAAAATTCACTATTATCGTAAATATTTCTCATTGATAATTACCTCCACAACTTCCTATTTCTCAGTTTCAAAAACTTGAAGTTGTTAATTGCAGTCTCAGAACAGCGATCAGTTCTTCGCCGTCCATTTCACCGGTTTCTTCGAAACCGAAAGAGCGATACATCTGACGGGCAACTGCATTATCGGGTTCATATGATAGCCAACAGTATTCCGCTTCTCCACAAGGCATAGATTTTATGAACTCTAATGCAAGGCTGACCGCTTCTTTTCCGTACCCTCTGTTTTGATATGCCTTATCGATCATAAGACGCCACAGATTATAGTTTCCCTTTGCAATTTCAGGTGCATCCGTCCAATAATCATCAACATCAAAACCAATCATCAGGAAGCCTACAGGCTTATCCTCATCATATATACCAAACGGGAATGCATGACCGTTTCCCGTAATTGCAGTATACGCTTCAATGATGCTGATCTCATTGGTGGCAACGAAGTCTTCTGCGATTTCGATACCGTCAGTTTCAGGATATCCCAGACATTATTACCATTTACTTTTTCTAAATGAAGCATATATCTTTACCTCGCTAAATATCGATTTGCATTTCCATTCATTTTAGAAAATGGGCAACTCCGATTGGAATTGCCCACCCATTGCACTAATTATGCGATTTTCCCTTGCTTGCACCGATTTCTGCATCAATTGATGTAAGTTTAATGTAAATCGCTGTTTTTTAGTTTTTTATCAAATGAAGTACGTCCCGTCTATTTGGTAAAACGGTACATCTTTACATCATCTTAATAGAGCTTAGCACCTGCTGGGATTCTGTCATTTACCATCAGAAGGTTCAGTCCCTCGTGACCATCTTCCTCGTGTACTGCTGAAATCAGCATACCCTCGGAATCAATTCCCATCATCTTTCTCGGTGGCAGGTTCACGATAGCGATTGCTGTCTTACCAACCAGTTCTTCCGGCTCGTAATACTCGTGAATACCACTTAAAATCACGCGATCCTTGCGTTCTCCGTCATCCAGTACAAACTTCAGAAGCTTCTTGGATTTCGGAACTGCTTCACACTCAAGAATCTTAACTGCACGGAAATCAGATTTTGCAAATGTATCGAAATCAACCATTTCTTCAAAGATTGGTTCAATCTTCACATTGGAGAAATCAACCTTCTCAGCTACTTTTGTCTCTGCCGGAGCTGCTGCACCAGACTGAGCTGCGTTGTTTGCTTCGTTCTTAGCAGCGCCCTGTGATTTCATTGTCGGGAATATAACCGAAGCTAATCCACCACAGTCCAAATAAGTTGATAAACGCTTTTTTACACGATTTTCATTATATATCGCCAGTCCATATTTGTCCACCAAAATCCAACAAACTAATGTCATTTTGATGTATTCTGACTTTTTTGATGTCAGGTTTGTCTTGGAAATCGTCCCCTTGCAAGGACTTCTTCCTAAAATATATCACTATTATTTTCCAGAGCTTTAATTGCTTCCTTTTTCTTCACATCTGTTGCTTCCGCATAAATATCCATCGTTGTTTCAATATTTGCATGACCCATAATACTTTGAATCACTTTCAGATTTCTTTCATTTTCACAAAATCTGGTGCAAAATGTGTGTCGGATATGATGACACGAAAAATGAGGAATCAATACCGGGCGTCTGCTCTCCCGTTTTGCCTTAATAATTTCTTCGGCATTGTAGGCTTCGTAAATTCTTTTGATTGCACTGTTGATTACGCTGGGTTTATGGATAATTCCGTCTTTATTGCAAAAGATAAACCCACTCATACCATCAACCACTTGCACATTAAAACCGGTTTCTTTCTGTGCTTCGTATTCATCCTTAAATGCCTGTTCTACAGCCTGCATCATCGGAATAGTACGAATCCCGGCTTCTGTCTTTGGCGAAGAAATATGAAATTCACTCTTTCCATTCTCCATTACTCGATAGATAGCCGCATGGTTTATACTAATGGTTTTATTCTCATAATCCAAATCTTCCCAACGCAGCCCTATCATTTCTCCTATGCGACATCCCGTTCCAAAAAGTGCTGTAAACAGTGGCAACCAATGGCAATACACAGGACTGTTCGATACATAATTCAAAAATGCTCTCTGCTGTTCCAATGTAAGTGCGTGTCTTATGCCTTATTCTTTCCATTCGCCTTTTTGATTTCTGCCATTACACCGCTTGCCGGATTATTGCGTATCACATTGTCCCTAACTGCCATCTGAAAGGTTGGGTGCAGAATCGTATGAATATTATCCAATGTATTCGCCTGTAACCCCAATATGTTCATCAACGAACAATAAAAGAATTTCACATCAGAATACTTTATATCATTGATGATTCTTTTTCCAAAAGTATCTCTGACAAAACGGTTATACATATACTTATAATTTACCCGTGTGTGTTCTTTCAAATCATACTTCGTTGAAATATACCTGTCAAATGCATAGTTCAAAGTTGTCTTTCCACTGCAATAGCTTTCAAGACCGTCCAACTGATTGCGAACAAGTTCTTTTTCCTTTTCCCTTAACTCCAACAGGTCATTTGAATAAACGACCCGCCTTTTACCTGTCGAATCGGTGTACTGGTAGATATACCTTCCGTCGTTTTTCCTCTGACTTTCGCCTTTCCTTAATACTCTGCCTTTTGAATCTTTTCTCGACATTGACATTATGTACCACCTTCCTCTCAATATAAGAAAGAGGTCACAAATGCCATTACTCATTCTCGGTATTATCCTGCTCTTGCAGCTTTCTAAATCCTTGAACAAGCGTCTGTGTTATGGTCAGATCATGAGAGCTGGCATACTCTGTTATATCTGTATGCTCATCTTTTGTAAGACGGATGAATACACCTTCACTTCTCGGATTTTCTAACTTAGGTCTACCCATTCTTGCCATCCGTCAACACCTGCCTTTCATAACCTGACTTCATTTTACTACTTGTATATCAAAAAGTCAAATACTTTTTGATATACAATAATTCGTTTTCCTCTTTCTTATCATGTCTACGCCCGAAAAGATTCCAAATACTCCTCAAAAATCTTCACGTTTACCAATGTGATACGGTTAATTTTATAAACAGCACGAGCATCCTGTGCCAATTTCATAAAGCTGTGTTTACTCATAGAATACCTCTCCGCACCCTCGTCATACCTTATAAAATTTTTTGTGTTCACTTTTGCCTGCATTCTTCCACCTACCTTTTCAAAGTGTGTTCTTTTTCTCTTGCTATGGTTATGGCATATCTGCAATAAAAACATACTTAACAAACAAATATGCTTTTATTGGAAGATATTAAAAAATCCGTACAGGTGGCAGCTCATTACACTACCCACATCGGTATCGCACCGTCATCTTATCTGACCGGACTAAGCCGGAAGTATCATTATCAAAAATATGTATCAACGCCTCCGTGTAACTGCTACACATTTATGCCGGATATTTCTCGCTCCACACCTTAACTTCAATATCTGCTTTCAATATTCCTTCGTATCCACCTCTGCCAAAGGCAAAAGCAGGTGTCTTATGGCGTATCCTCAAAGCGGCTCCACATATTCCACACGTCCTGTACGCATTGGTTTATGAAATTGTCAAGGTACAATCGCAGACATCGTCTGCATTTTGGATAAAATCAAAGCTGAAATTGTCAGCCTAAAAAGCACATAAGCACACTTCCGTCTGCTATGAACGGTTCTGTAAAAATTATGTGCTTTATCAGAATGACAAGATCAAAGTTGTAATTTATCCGGTCCATATTTTCTTAGGACTTGAAATAAAACTTTTTTATGTATGCCCTCCGTCCAATCATATAATTCATGCAAGGCAACTACTTCCATAGGTGTCAGCGAATTGGCATAAGGCTTGTAATCCTCTCTTATAAAAATTCCTCCGTTCTCTCCCTGTTTTGTATAAATCGGATAAACCGGAGTTAAAGCCTGAATATCATACTGTATCGTGCGAATGGAAACGCCAAATTCCTGTGCCAATTCATTCGCTGTTGTATGTCGTCTGATAATAAGAATATTGATTATTTCCGTTCTACGATGTACGGTATTCATGCTTCACCCCCTCTCTTCTGGTTTTCCAATTCTAATTTTAAATGCAGAATATGCAGTATCTTTGCTTATTCCCCTAAATTTCTCTGTAAATCTTTTATCTCTCTCCAGCCATTGACTTTCCCTTTTCCCATTGATAAAATCATTATGGATAGAATCAAAAATCATAAAAAGTCACACAAACTGCTATGGAGTTTTTACGGGCAATCAATGCCTTATGAACCGTGGCAGTTTTTTATTGCTTCTGCCCAACTGCAAAGTCGAATTATCAACGCTATCCATAACAAGGGCGGTAACACCCTACTGTGTTGCAAACCGCTCGCCTATACTCACGCAACACGCAAATTCCCTACGGGTAATTTGCAGAAGAATAGCAAGCACTGCCTGTGTTCCCTCACAGGCACCATTTCCGCAAGTTTCTACCAAGCGAAAACTTGCAGAAATTGGCTTGCATGGGGCATATCCCCCTGTCCCCCTAAAAGCAAAAAACAACCGCCGGCTACGGCATATTTGAAAATCTTTTATATAAATAAGGAAAGGACTGATACTGCAATGGCAAACCGAGAAAGACAAAATGAACTTAAAATCTATCTCAGCGATGACGAGCAATACATCTTAGATCAGAAATGGAAAGCCTCCGGCATGAAGAGCAAATCCGCATTTATTCGGCATCTGATTTTGTATGGCTATGTCTACGATGTAAACTACGAACACCTGCGGGAATACAACACCACGCTCGCCCGTATCGGCAATAATCTGAACCAGATTGCCAAGCGGATGAATGCTACTGGCAATGTCTATAAAGCCGATGTAAACGAAGTAAAGGAGCTGATGAAACAGGTATGGCAATCACAAAAATCCATGCTATCCAGGCAACCGTCCATAAGGCAGTAAACTATATCTGTAATTCCCAAAAAACAGATGAAGTATTCTCATTTCTTCCTTCGGATGCAGTCCTGAAACCGCTGCCTTTGACTTCAAATTTGCTCTGTCAAAAACAAATCAGGCAGACCCCAACAAAGCCTTTCATCTGATACAGGCTTTCGCTCCGGGAGAGGTATCTTATAAGGAAGCACATCAGATCGGTGTGGAGCTTGCCGACAAGCTGTTAGAGGGGAAATTTTCTTATATCGTTTCCACTCATATTGATAAAGGTCACGTTCACAACCACATCATTTTCTGTGCCGCAGATAATGTGAATCACGAAAAATATCATGACTGTAAACAGACCTACTACCACATTCGCCGCCTGAATGATGAGCTGTGTTCCAAGCATCAGTTATCCGTCATTTCTCCCACAAACCAGCGTGGTAAAAGTTATAAAGAATGGACATCCGGCAGAAATGGCACCTCGTGGAAAATCAAGCTCAAGCTAGACATTGATGAAGCAATTCAAAACGCTGATACATATGAACAGTGCATGGAGCTGATACGGGCAAAAGGTTATGAAATCAAAGGCGAAACCATTGGAGAAAACGCCTTAAAGTACATTTCCTTCCGCCCCCTTGACCGGGAGCATTTTGTCCGTGGCAGCTTAAAGTCTTTGGGGGCAGAATACACCAAAGAACGGATTAAGGAACGGGTAGAAACAAAGGCTTTAGCACAGACACAAAAACGTGTCCCATTCCCTGCCCGAAAGAAACCTCTTATCAAGGATTATTCTTCCCGAACGCTCATTGACACCTCGGAAGAAAAGTTCACGCAAAGCCCCGGTCTGCAGCATTGGGCAGCGATTGAAAATCTCAAAATCGCTGCCAGCAGTTACAGTAAAGCAGGTTCTATCATCGAGCTTGAAAAACAGATTGAAAGTAAGTCTGTTCTTGCAAAAACCGCACGGAACAGTCTTGTGGAAACAGAACGTCAGCTAAAGGATTTAGGACAGATATTGAAATACGCTGAACAATATCAGAGCAATCATATCTATCACATCCGTTACCAGAAATCGAAAGACCCTGACGCTTATCTCCGCCACCATGAAACAGAACTCCTGCTCCATGACGGTGCAGAAAATATGCTGAAACGCTTTGGAATCAGCTTAAAACATTTTGATATTGATAAGTTTCGTAATGATTACAATGCTCTGTATGCCAAGAAAGAAGCCTTGCAGAAAACCTATAAATCTGCTGAAAAAGACATACAGGCTCTCAACCGAAAACTGGATAATCTGAACCAGTATCTTGACCGGACTCCGGGACAGGAACAGACCTTAAACCGCAAGCTGGAAAAGGACTCCACCATGCTCTGATTTCCCCATTAAAAAAGGTGTACCGCATTGAAGTTTTTTACTTCTTTGCGATACACCTTGATATGTGTAGTAAGCCTCTGCCACAATTCTACTCAATATTCTTTTCTTGTGTATTTTTCTACATTTCCCATTCATGTATTGTGCTCCATATTTATAGTGTATTTTGTTGTAATTCACGCAGGATAATATGTAATGTAAACTACTATCGAGGTGAATTATAATGCAGGATAATATGAAACAGGCTCTTGCCATCGCAGTGCGTGAAGCCCGCACAGAACTCGGACTTTCACAGGAAAAATTGGCTGAAACTCTCAATCTGGATACACGCACTATACTTAATATTGAAGCCGGACGTGGTAATCCAAAATTTGAAAAGTTGCATCCTTTAATTACATATTTGAAGATACCAGCCAATAAGATTTCTATCCAGCCAGCACAAACCAACAACCAAATCTCCAGAAGCTCCTAACCCTACTGAATGACTGCACGGAACAGGAAGCTGCTGATTTATTACCTATGGTTCGTTACCTGCTTGATTTGCTGCGTAAGCAAGACCATCCAACTCTGTAAGAAAACCAATAGACTCCTTGTGAATCTATTGGTTTTCTTATTTTCAAAGCACTTTATTTACAATTTCAATCATCCTGATTCCACTCCTTTTTTAATTCTTACTTATGTAATATTTTAATTATTACATAAGTAAGATTTCAAGTCAATCTATTTTCTCTTAAATTGACAACTACACAAATAACATCTATAATATTTTTATTACATCCGTAAGATTTAAGGAGGGATTTGAAATGAGCGATTTACCACAGATTTCTGAAGCTGAATTTGAAGTTATGAAAATCGTATGGAAACATGCGCCGATCAGCACCAATGAAATAACTGATAAATTATTACAGACTACGAGCTGGAGTCCAAAAACAATACAAACTCTAATTAAACGTCTAGTGAACAAGGGCGTTCTGACTTATGAAAAACAAAGTCGGGTGTTTGTTTACACTCCAGTTGTGAAAGAAAGTGAATACATCGGTCAGGAAAGTAACTCTTTTCTAGAACGATACTACGATGGGGACATCACTGCCATGCTGTCTGCATATATAGAAAATGACAGACTGTCCGAAACGGAAATAGACACTCTCCGCTCTCTTCTTTCCAAGAGGTCAAAAAAAGGAGGTAATTAACATGGCTGATTTTATGATACGCTTTTTAATATGCAATGTATTTATCAGCGGTATCATCGGAATTCTTTTGATAGCCAAGCGGATATTCAAAGGCAACCTATCCAGCCGGATGCAGTATAATCTGTGGTTCCTGCTACTTGGATTGTTGGTAGTTCCTTTTATACCGTTCCGTTTCATTGGGTTTCCGCAAATCCTCTCGTGGCTCAGTAGCCTGAAAAGTTCTCCTACTTCTGGCACCAGAACCGCCATAGGAGAAGCTGTTGGGATCAATCCAGCCGGAAATGCAGACTGGATGAATGACTTTGCCCTTTCGGTAAATAGTGAGACTCCATCCAGCATCGGATACATACTATTTGGAATATGGCTTGTAGGCATCCTTGCAATGATTATATTGATAATCAAATCCTCTATCCGCTTACAGAACTTGAAAAAATCTGCACTTCCCCTTCAAAACCCGGAAGTCCGAAAACTATATCATCGATGTATGAAAGAAATGGGAATTAACAGAAATATCCATGTTTACAGTACTGCATTTTTGAAATCTCCGATTATTGTGGGGCTTTTGAAACCTTGTATTTATCTGCCGATTCATCTCATCTCAGATTATAACGAATCGGACATGCGATACATGCTGTTACACGAGCTACAGCACTATAAGCACAAAGATGCTATTGCCAACTATCTAATGAACTTTGCCGGAGTAATATATTGGTTCAATCCTCTTGTCTGGTATGCTCTAAAAGAAATGCGCAATGACAGAGAGGTTGCCTGTGACACCTCTGTTTTAAAGATGCTTGAGGAGGATGATTATGCAGATTATGGTAATACACTGATCAATTTTGCGGAAAAGATTTCACTTACTCCATTTCCGTTTGCCGCCGGTCTTGGTGGAAACATGAAGCAGATGAAACGGAGAATTATCAACATTGCATCTTATGAGAAGCCGACATTTATAAAAAGAGTAAAAGGTATGACTGCATTCATGTTGACTGCTGTCCTTCTCCTTGGATTCGCACCTTTTATTTCTACATACGCAGCAGATGGAAGCCACTACCAATGGGATTCCTCTTCTGAGAATATTTCCTATGTAGACCTCTCCACATACTTCGGAGAATACGAAGGCAGCTTTGTTTTATACGATTTGGAAAACGATGCATGGAGTATACATGACATGGAGCATGCCACCTTACGGGTTGCTCCAAACTCCACCTACAAGATATACGATGCTTTGTTCGGATTGGAAGAAGGCGTCATTACACCGGAAAATTCGTTCATTGCATGGAATGGAGAAACCTATCCATTTGAAGCATGGAACGCAGATCAGACCTTACAGTCTGCAATGAACTCCTCTGTGAATTGGTATTTTCAAGCAGTAGATGAACGGCTTGGAGCCTCTGACGTTTACAGCTATGTTCAAGAAATCGGATATGGTAACGAAAACATGAGTGGCGATTTCTCCTCTTATTGGATGGAATCCTCCTTGGAAATCTCTCCAATAGAACAGGTCGAACTTTTAACCAAGCTGCAGAATAACAGTTTCGGCTTCGCCCCTGAAAATATCAATGCAGTAAAAGATGCCATCTGCCTTTCAGCTTCCGATGCCGGAACATTCTACGGAAAGACCGGAACTGGCCGTGTTAATGGACAGGATGTAAACGGATGGTTCATCGGTTATATCGAAACTGCAGATAATACATACTTTTTTGCCACCAACATTAGTGCAGACAGCGATGCTACCGGAGGCAACGCAACTGAAATAACCATGTCTATCTTGTCAGACATGAATATCTGGGTATCACAGAAATAACAAAAACGAGTAAAGGTTAACTGTAGAATTAACTTTTACTCGTTTTTTCGAGGCTTATAAATATTAAATGTTTTTTCTTTTTTAATTACTACTTTTTGCAATATTCATAAATATTAAATGGTTCTTCTCTTTTTTCAAATAAGATATCAGCTTCTTTAATAATCTTAATAAGTTCTTCTGTCTCTACACCTACTGTTTTTAGTACAAGTAACTTCTTTTCATTCGTTATGAGAAAGAAAAAACCTTTGTGCAAAAAGACTCTATCTATTTCTTTAAGTTCACAGATCTTTTTGTCTTCTAATTTTATTCCCTGAACATCAATTTCCACTTTGTTATATCTTGATTTATTCCATACAAATTCATGGACATTATTTTCAAATTTTTTTCCCTTAGATTGAAACCAAATAATCCAAATCAATGCAATAATAGAAATCCCCATTCCCACATAAAACATCGGATAACTCTTTACAAAATAGCAGCCGATTGATAACAAAAATAATACTGGTGTCATTATATAAATAATTTTCCTTCTATTATTTTTGTCTTAAGTAATTGATATGGCATAGCATATTCTAACGAAAGCATATACTCTAATGCTTTTCTATCTTCATCGGTCATAATAGACTTTATAATCATTTTTACTCCATCCTTCCCTTAAATACGTTAAGAGATTCCTATTCAAAAAGGGATCCCCCAATCGTTAATTATCCTCTCCGTATCCTCTTCTAACTTCTTCCTTCTTGAAACCAACCAAACAATAACTGCCGCTGTAAAACCTACTGTACAAATAACTACTCCGAAAAAATGACTTCTAATGCTTCCATATTGCATAAATGCCATAATTGGCACAATAGAAATATGTAAAATATGAAGCTACTGATTTTACTGATTTTGGAAATATATTTCATAATTCATCTTGCTCCTTTTTAGTGTCCACGTATATCCAATTCATCCAATAGAGAATTTTCACTTCCCCAAGAATATACAATGTAATAACCCCTGTCCTTTATTTCTTCATGTGTCCTCCATTCTCTTACATGTGTAAGATTAGCACAAAACACTTCTATTATCAAATCATTCTTTAATTCGGTATTGGTAGTCTGGTATGTGCATAATTCCGTCATTTAGGATTTCATTCCCCAAATACTGAAAACTGCCATCCTCTGCAAACCTTACCGTAAGTTCATGGGTTATGACTGCATCATCGCAAATAACCATATCACAAACCGCCTCCACCGTTAACGTGACTGTCCCATCATCATTTTCTTTGATATCCGTAACCTCTGGCAAAGAAGTTCCAAAGAAGTAGGTGCATAATTTCCACATCCTAATCGAGCCCAATCATATGTGTGGTTTTCCTCGTCAAATACTGCGTACTGTCGTATCTGCTCCGCTGTTATCGGAAGATATTCCATAATCAGACTTTCGAATTCTTCTTTTGGAATACCATTTGGATAATCTTCGGAATTGAACTTTTCTCCATATTTCATTCCATACAGATATTCAAACATTCCGTTATAATCCAATTCACTCATATTTTCCGTATTCCAGTTGGAACACAAAAGGTTCTGTCCCTGATATCCAAGTCCCAAGACGAGGCGCTCAGACATCTCTCGCTGTTCCTCTGTCATAGGTTTTATTCTAATCACGCAGCTTCCATCCACAATTTCACTGACCTCCGGTGGCTCCGGCACACACAACTCGTAGCAGAACCATCCCTTATCTGTATATTTCCACTCTTTTAGTCTTGTATAGGAAATGTATGAAATCCCCGGCTTATTATCAGCATTCCAGATTCCTTTTGCACTTACAACATACATATCTGTTCCATCAAAAATGAATTTCATTCTGCCCAATCCACCATCGTTGTGGACTTCATAAATTACTGCAGAACCACTTTTCCCTTCCATACATTCTTTCAGAAAACTGTCAACACTTTCATAATTCTCCATGTTAGAATATGTTACCATTGTTGTAACCGGACATCCTGCATCCTTTAGCTTCCTCTGCATTTCCAAAACCGTTTGATCATCCAAAGCAACATTAGATGCTATCCCTTTATCTGCAGTTTCATAAATGTCAAGATAAAGTTCCATCTGCTTTTTACAGTCAGTCTCAGCTTCTTCCCTTTCCTGTTCATCTATCGGAAGGTCGTAGCCCTTTTCCCATTGTTCTGCAGCCTCTTCCTCGGCACTTTTTATCTCCTCCGTGGAAGATACATCTTCCGTATCTTTCACAAGAGATTCATCCACAATACTATCTTCTTTTCCACAGGCACATACGAAGCATCCAATCAGAAATGCCATACTCAGCAAAATGCTTTTTTTCTTTAATGCCATAATATCATCCTTTCTTTCAAAGCAAATTTAATGTGCTTTTGCTATTGGCGGCAGTTCCAACTCTATTTGTTCTATAGAATTGGAAAGATACCTGAAAGTTCCGTCTTCAAATGGCTGGACCACAACCGTATTCCGAAAAGCGAGATCAGAATTATAATCCGGCCATACTCCATCCACGATAAGTGTAATCG
>ENA-OQDE01000357-OQDE01000357.1-human-gut-metagenome-genome-assembly--contig:-NODE-357-length-28388-cov-5.102438_pt1 | contig 28388 bp, 36 predicted proteins | sample MGYA00242768_ERZ504595 | MGnify/ENA primary metagenome ERZ504595 (study PRJEB26092, sample SAMD00036307) | human gut metagenome | host: Homo sapiens | study: EMG produced TPA metagenomics assembly of... | reverse complement strand
GACGTACGTAGCTGTACATCGATCGATGCTCAGACGTACGTAGCTGTACATCGATGATGCTCAGACGTACGTAGCTGACACGATCGATGTCAGATACGACTTTTTCTTTTCGGTCTCCTCCGGCACGCGCCCGGCTCATAATCTGCCACATCGACCTGCTCCATCGTCAGATATTCGCAGACAAAGGTGACTTTCTGCTCATCCAGTGCAAAGTCTTCAAAAAAGTCTCTGACTTCTTTCATCGTTACTTTATTTTCATGGTCTCTGGCGTAGGACAGCAATTCGGAGAGCTTCTCCTGGAACTTTTTCTGTTCGTCCTGCATCTTTTTTACCCTCTCTTTCTTCCGTTTCACGATTCCATTTCTTCGTACATTTTTTTCAATTTGTCCATTGCTTTTTCTGCTTTGAAAAGCTACTATAAAAGCAAACGAAAACCACATTCAAGTGGAAAGGAGAATCCTTATGAAACAATTTTTTCAGGATGTGAAAAACAGTTCCTGCTTTCAGCCGCTGTCTCTATTATACTAGGTATCGTGCTGATCGTCTACCCCGTAAAAACGAGTTTGCTGATCTGTTATATCGCCGGAGCACTGCTCCTGTTTGGCGGCGTTGTTGCGTTGATCCGCTACATTGCAAGCCGCGGCGAGCCGTTTTTCTTCCGCTACGATCTGTTCGTTGCCCTGGTACTGATTCTGTTCGGCTGCTTCGTTATCTTTGAAAGTGACCTTGTAATCGCATTCATCCCGGTTGTCATCGGTATCATCCTTCTGGCAAATGGACTGCTCAGCATTCAGAAGCGTTCAACCTCAAAAAAACAGGGCTGGAAAATGGTGGCTTGAGTTCCTGCTGGCTCTTTTAACCAGCGTTCTCGCATCATCATCTGTACCAATCCGTTTGATGCCGTTGCAACCACAAACATTTTCATCGGTATCTGCCTTGTCTACAGCGGCATTTCCGATCTTGTCACCACCTACTACATGGGCCGCGCAAAACGCCGGATCAAAAACGTCATCCAGACCGAGATCAACCAGCAGAAAATCCTGCACGATGACAATGTGATTGATGTGGATGAGGACGAGCTTCACTAAAAAACAGCTTCTTCCATAAAAATCTTCTTTCATACGAAAAACCGGAACCCGGCACCGCTTTCAAACAGCGGCTCCCGGGTTCCGGTTTTTCTCTGTATTTCTTTTTTTATTTATTCCTCGTGTTTGCTCAGTACTTCCATGCCTTCTCTTAACTTCAGGCGGATCTTTCCAAGCTCCAGACCATTTGCGCCGAAGTACAGCTTCAGGTAGTGGTTCGGGCCGAAGAAGAAGCCAAGGTCTCTCGTCTCTTTGATCCACTCACCTTTTGTTCCGCGGATGCTGATCATAGTTTTTACGATATTGTCGATGTACACGGTTACCGGCAGCTGTGCGAGGTCTTCCAGATCGGATTTCATCTCGATTTCGATATCGTACGTTCCATCTTGTCAGCCAGAATCGTAACACCGCATACTTCACTGTTTCCTTTTTTCGTGTTCCATGCGGATGCGTCAATCACAACATCTCCCGTTGCCGGATCTGCCTCGTATGTTACAAGATCTGCTGCAACGAAATCGTTGTCGCCCATCTGCTCCTGTGCTTCTTTCTCTTCCTCGCTGATGCGGTCCAGGAACCGTAAGATGCTTGGAGTTCCAAGGATGAAATGCAGGACATTCATCGCATTTCTCTGCAGGTCGCCTCTTGTGATCTCGCCGTTTTCCAGTGCCTCTTTCACATCGTCCTGTCCCATATCGGAGCAGTCGGTGCATACCATGAAGACATCGTTTCCGGCAGATACCATCGGTGCATGGGTTGTTTTGGTTGCTTCATATCCCTCACGGTTTGACATTGCCCACCAGTCAGTCATAACGAAGCCGTCGTAGTTCCACTCGCCGCGCAGAATCGTGGTCAGAAGATCGTAATTTCCTGCAGTCCAGATGCCGTTGACCGGTCCGTAAGTGCTCATGATGGATCTTGCGCCGCCTTCTTTGACTGCGATTTCATATCCCTTCAGATAGATTTCACGCAGGGCACGCTCGGAAACAACGGCGTCCACATGATGTCGGTTGGACTCCTGGTTATTTGCACAGAAATGTTTGATGGTTCCGGTTACATCGGATTTTTCCATACCAAGAATCTGTACGGCACTGATCCATCCGGTCAGGTACGGATCCTCGGAGATATACTCAAAGTTACGGCCGTTCAGCGGGTTTCTGTGAATATTCATACCAGGTCCGAGCAAGGCATCGACACGGTTCTGTCTCATCTCGCGTCCTGCCATCTCGTACAGATCTTCTACCAGCGGAAGGTCAAACGTACAGCCAAGCAGGGTTCCGTTCGGCATGGAGAAGGCTCTCGTTCCGCAGTCAAAGCGGAGTCCGGACGGGCCGTCGGTACAGCAGGCTGCCGGAATACCGAATTCCTGCAGTTCCGGTGTCAGGCCGCCGAATGCTGCTGCGGTTCCCGGAGTAACCTTCGGGCTGCACATGCCCTCGCCGCGGAAGATGCAGATCAGATCTTCATCGGAAAGCTGTGCCACGAACTCTTCCATCGTTACTTTCTTATCCAGGACATCACCGAGCTTGTAGCCTTTGTCACCGGTATAGGTGATCGGCTCCATGCGGTTTTCTTTCATGCGCTCGATCGGATCTACGGTGCGCAGAGGAGCTGCCTCATATCCCGGTTTTAACGTTCCGTCTTCGCCCGGAACAGCTTTCATGCGCTCAAATGCTTCTACCGGAGCCATAGCCTCGGTCAGGATCTCAACCACTTTGAACGGCTGCTCGTATGCACCGGCAAAGGCTGCGCTTCTGACATCGCTTCCGACGTAGACTCATAACTGCCCTCTTCGAGTACGTAGCAGGATTTGTGGCCGGTTGCACCGCTGTCATCGTAGGATGCAAAGCTCTCTTTGGTCACATCGATCGTCAGCGTCTCTTTTGCGCCTGGTGCAAGAACACCGGTCTTTGCAAAACCGACGAGTGCGCGGGATGGTTTTCCAAGAACACCCTGCGGAGCTTTTACATAAACCTGAACAACCTCTTTACCATCCGTTTTGCCGGTATTTTCAACGGTTGCCGTCACGGTTACATTGTCAACATCTTTCTCTTCTGCCTCTGCGGTCACGGCAAATGTCGTATAGGAAAGACCAAAACCGAACGGATACAATACTTTCTCTTTTGCAAAGGTCTCAAAGTAGCGGTATCCGACGTAGATATCCTCTTTGTACTCATTGCGGGTCAGATCGCCGAAGCAGCTTTGGGACGGATAGTCCTCGATATTCTCTGCAATCGTGTCGGTCAGCTTACCGCACGGATTGACTCTTCCCATCAGTACATCGGCAACACCGTTTCCGCCTTCCTGACCACCCTGCCATACATAGAGAACAGCTGCCGGATTGCACTCTTTCACCCATTTCATGTCGATAATGTTTCCGACGTTCAGCACAACGATTGTTCTTGCAAATGCTTTGCTGACTTTTTCTACCATCTCTTTTTCAGTATCGGTTAAGAGATAGCTGCCTGCCTCATTTTTGTTGTCCTGATCCTCACCTGCGGTACGGCCTACAACAACGATGGCTGCATCGGCGCCTTTTGCACTCTCCACGATCTCGTCGGTCAGCTCCATCTCTTTTTGGGACCACGGCACCTTGCCCCAGCCCTGTCCTTCGTCGTACGGATTTTTCTCGATCCATTTTTCGTATGTTCCAAGAAGATTCTCGTCGAGTGTAATGTCTTTTTCTTCTTTTAAGGCATCCAGAATACCGACAACGTATTTCGTATTGACAAGACCGCCGGAGCCAAGTCCGCTCTTATAATAGTGGAATGCAATTCTTCCGAAAACAGCCACTTTGTCTCCTTTTCGAAGCGGGAGTGCCTCATTTTCGTTTTTCAGAAGTACACAGCCTTCTGCCGCTGCCTGACGGGCCAGTGCTGCATATTTGTTGAAATCCAGTGGTGTAAATTTTCCCATTTTGTTCCCCTTTCTCCTGTATCCTTTCTGATCCGACAAGTGCCGGGACACCTGATACTTCCGGGTCCCGGCACCTGTTCTGGTCTCTTGTCTTTTATTATCTCGTATTCCTGGCTTTTTTTCCAGTTCTTTTCTTATCTTTTTTTCGTCTGATATTGACCTTTTTGTTCCTGTCTTATCCGATCAGTCCCTGGACAATTAATACCAGAAGCAGCAACGGCAGAATATAAGAAAGATAAACCCGTACCCAGTCCGGCACTTTCAGGCCCCCGCCTTATTTGCCTCTGCCTGGTAGTTTTTGAAGCCCCAGCCCCATTTTGAAGTACAGAACAGAAGGTAAATCAGAGAGCCGACCGGCAGCAGAAGGTTGCTGACGATAAAGTCCTCAAGATCAAGAACGGTGCTTCCTGCGCCGAGCGGCTGGAATCCGGACCACACATTGTAGCCGAGTGCACACGGCAGGGATCCTAAGATCACCAGAATGCAGTTGATGATGGCTGACTGTTTTCTGGAAACGCCGAAAATCTCAGAAAAACAGCACATGATATTCTCAAATACAGCGATGATGGTAGACAGCGCCGCAAAGAACAGGAACAGGAAGAAGAAGCTTCCGAAAATCCGTCCGCCCTTCATCGAGGTGAAAATGTGCGGCAGCGTCATAAAGATCAGCTTCGGGCCGCTGTCCGGCTGTACGTTGTAGGAGAAGCACGCCGGGAAAATGATGAGCCTGCGGTAATCGCTACAAACGTATCGAGCGCTGCAATGCTGACTGCCTCGCCGAGCAGGGATTTTCCGCCGTTTAAGTAGCTGCCGAAAATCAGCATCGCGCCGATACCAAGGCTCAGCGTAAAAAATGCCTGGCTCATCGCGTTTGTGATAATGTGGAACAGTCCCACCTGTTCGATCTGCTGCATATCCGGCACCAGATAGAATTTCAGTCCCTCTTTGGCACCCGGCATCGTAAAGCTGTAAACCGCAAGGAAAATCATGATGACCATCAACACGATCATCATCACCTTTGTAACACGCTCCACGCCGTTCTGCAGACCCACCGAACAGATCAGAAAGCCTGCAATTGTAATAATCAGCATGGTAATGACAAGAATCGACGGAGATGAAAGCATCTCGTTGAATTTTCCGGTTACGGCGTCGCCTGTCAGGCCGCTGAATTTTCCGATTAAAAAGCTGTAGAAATAGTACAGCATCCAGCCTGCAACGACGGTGTAGAACATCATCAGCAGATAGTTTCCGATGAGGCAACGTATCCGTGGATATGCCACTTCTGCCCTTTCTTTTCCAGTTCCCCATACGCGCGCACGGTACTCTTTTTGCTTCCTCTTCCGATGGCAAGCTCCATCGACAGAATCGGAACTCCCATGATGGCAAGGAACAGCAGGTAAAACAGCACGAAAATGCCGCCTCCGTTGTTTCCTACCATATACGGAAATTTCCATACATTTCCGATGCCGATGGCACATCCTGCCGAAAGCAGAAGAAAGCAAGCGCGATTGGAATGTTTCTCGTTCCATTTCTTTTTGTTCCTCCCTTTTTTCTTCCATACTCCCGGAATTTCTCCGCAAGTACATCTTCGTACAAAACCAAGACTTCAGACAGCACCGTTCTGCCGTTCTTTCCGGTATGCCGACGGCGAGATTCCCATATGGTGACGGAATACTTTTCCAAAATAGTTTCCACTGGAAAATCCGGTTTCTGCTGCAATCTCTTCCACACTCTTTCCGGTATTCAAGAGCAGCGTCATCGCTTTGCGAATTCTCGCTTCCTGAAGATACTGCATGGGAGAAACGCCTGTTTCCTCCCGGAAGCATCTCGTAAAATGGGCAAAGGAAACCCGGCTCTGTTCTGCCAGCTGTTCAATCCCCTGCACAGATGCGCAGTCGGTATCCATCTGCCGTATCGCTTCCCGAACAAAAAAATGTGTCTGCTTCCGCTCCGGACGCTGTACCTCCCGCAGAAGAGAACAAAAAAACTGATACAAAAACACACCGCATTCATACGGTTCCGACCGGTAACCGTTTTTCAGTTTTCGATGCATCTGCAGTGCAGTCCGAATTGGCTCGCTATCTGCATCCGCATAAAAAACATCTCCTGTTTTTTCAAACAGTCGTTCTGCCGCATAGGACACTGCACTTCCACGAAAATGAAAATACAGAAAAATCCATGGTTCTTCGGATTCCGGATGCAGATAATATCTGCTATTCTCCGGAATCTGACACAAAAATCCTCTCCCGGGACGCATTTCATACGTTTTTCCGTTTTTTTCAAACCATCCTGTTCCCGAAAGCGTATACTGCATCAGCCATCCGGAATATGTTCCGCGGTCTGTATTATGAAATGCATACGGTTCCTTCCATCTCTTTTCCACCCCGCCGTCCAGCAGCAAAAACGGAGCGTTCGGCCAGTGATCCAGATCCAGGATTCCATATACTCCGATCAGATCTTCCATCAAAAAATTACCTCTTTTATCCGGTTTGTCTTCTTGTTTTGCACTATGTCCTTTATTATACTTTTCTTATCAGAAAAAAACAAGCATTGCTTTAGAAAGGAGTTTTTTCTTATGCATCTGACAAACAAAAATACATGTGCACCAACCCCACCGATGGGCTGGAACAGCTACGATTACTATGATACAACCGTGGACGAGGCTGCGGTAAAGGCAAATGCCAACTATATGGCAAAGCACTTAAAAGCATATGGCTGGGAGTATATTGTAGTGGATATCCAGTGGTATGCAAAAAAGGCCGGTTCCATGCGCGACCGGTATCAGTATATTCCATTCTCTGAACTGGAAATGGACGAATACTCCCGTCTGCTGCCGGATCCCGAACGTTTTCCATCTTCTGCAGACGGTTCCGGCTTTAAACCACTTGCCGACTATGTACACAGTCTGGGGCTGAAATTCGGAATTCACATCATGCGCGGTATTCCGCGAATCGCTGCACATCATCACGGAAAGATCAAGAACAGTTCTCTTGGTGCTGAACACGTTGCCGATCCTACGGTCATCTGCGGCTGGAATCCGGATATGTACGGTGTACGCGATCTTCCGGAAGGACAGCTTTACTATGATTCCCTGCTGGAGCTCTACGCTTCCTGGGGTGTTGATTACATTAAATGCGATGATATCTGTAATACCAACATGCACAAAAATCCGTTTGCAGCTGCGCATGAGATCGAGATGCTCTCGAATGCCATCCAAAAATGCGGACGGCCGATCGTCCTCTCTCTGTCTCCGGGACCTGCGCTCATAGAGAAAGCATGGTTCTATGAAAAGCACGCGAATCTCTGGCGCATCACCGATGATTTCTGGGACAACTGGGCACAGTTAAAGGATATGTTCCAGCGTTGCGAGCTCTGGCAGAGCCACGTCTCTGCCGGCTGTTATCCGGACTGTGATATGCTGCCGCTTGGCGAACTCGGAAAAGGTTTTGCTACAGAACATCATACGTATTTTACCCCGGATGAGCAGAAAACGATGATGACACTCTGGTGTCTCTTCGGCTCTCCACTGATGCTCGGTGCCGAAATGACGCTTCTCGATGACGATACACTGGCACTTCTTACGAACACGGATATTCTCGCGATGCTGCCTCCGTCCGTTCGTCCGCATCAGATCACGCGTACAGACAATGAAGCTGTGTGGTATGCAAAGGATGACACAACCGGAACAACCTACGTTGCACTTTTTAATCTTTCGGATGCACCGCAGACGGTTTCTTCCACACTTGCCGATGCAGACTGCCCACTGGAGTCTGTTGCGGCGAAAGAACTCTGGAGCGGTAAAGCACTTTCTTTAAACGGCGGTTTTTCTGCTTCTCTTGCTCCGCACGCCTGCAGCGTATGCCGTTTTGAAACACGATAAAACGATCATTTCTTAAAACAAGCAGCAAATCATGTCCTGCCCGGGACCAAAACAATGGTTTTTCCTCCGGGCAGGGCATTTTTATGCTCTATTCATACCGCGCAATCTCTTTCCGCAGCCGCTTCATAATCCGTTTTTCCAGCCGCGAGATATACGACTGGGAAATCCCGAGAAGATCCGCGACTTCTTTCTGCGTTTTCTCCCGCCCCTCTGGCATATTGATGCCAAACCGGAGTTTCACGATCACCTGCTCCCGCTCAGAGAGCTTGCTGATTGCGCTTCCCAGCACGCGATGTTCCGCCTCCTGCTCGAGCCCCTGATAGATCACATCCTCCTCCGTTCCGAGGATATCCGACAAAAGAAGCTCATTTCCATCCCAGTCTACATTGAGCGGCTCATCGATCGAGACCTCCATCCGTGTCTTGTTATTTCTCCGCAGATACATCAGAATCTCGTTCTCAATGCACCGGGACGCGTACGTGGCAAGCTTGATCTTTTTTTCCGGATTGAACGTGTTAATTGCCTTGATGAGGCCGATGGTTCCAATCGAAATCAGATCCTCCACACCAACTCCTGTATTATCAAATTTCTGTGCAATGTAGACGACGAGACGCAAGTTGTGTTCGATCAGCTCGCTCCTTGCCGTCTCGTTTTCCGGATCGGAAAGCCCCGCAATCGCATCGGCCTCCTCCTGTCCTTCCAAAGGCGCCGGGAGAACATCTGTGCCCCCGATATAAAAAATTTCCCCTGTCTGACGAAATACAGCCGGCACGGACCGCGGCAGCATACGAAGCCGGAATCCGTTTGGCAGTGCAGCCTGCAGCATACTTCATTCCTCCTGTCCTTCCATGAGATCTGGATGCAAAATTATTTCATAGCCCCTGGGAGATGAACTATTTTCTCCGCCAAGCGCAATCAGCGGTCCGCTTATGTGCCTGGCTGTATGTTCTGTCACAAGAATCATTTCCGAGATCCGGATCACCGGCAGAAAGCCCCGGCCTTCCAGTCCGCGAAACGGTATGTAACGGGGCTGCAGCGCAAGAAGCCGTTCCGGCTCCGGCACCGTCTGATGCTTTGCAAGCGCCGCAATCCCTGTCCGCATTTCGTCCGGGAACAATTCGAGTATCACAGTGTACGGTACGACCGAGACCGGCTTTTTGGTTGTGGCATCCCGCAAAGTATTGCCCGTGTCGTACAGTCCTTTTACTTTTTTCCATTTCCCATTCTGCACAAGCTGTACCGTAACCTGCCTGGCGTGTTCCAGGAGCATCTCCTTTCGGATCTTCAGCAGGAGGAGTGTTCCCGCATATGCGGCACTCCCGGAAAGAAGAAAAAGAAAAATTCCCCTTCCCGGCATCAGCTCCCGGAACAGGCGGTATGCACTGCCGATCAGAAAACCGGACAGTATATAGCCTGCCATTCCCACCACAAGATCCCGTACTGTCGTGATTCTGCAGCCAGATTTCACCATCCCTGTTGTAATTCCGATTCCGACCAGGGCGAGCAGCGCACCCGGCAGATACCGTGCAAACACGGCATACAGCACCGCATAACCGGCGCCGAGCGCGGCTGCCGCAAAACTCCTTCTTCGCGTGGCAGATCGTTTCAGAAGAAAGGAGGAAAGGCGCAGAATAGTATAATTCAGCAGAAGATTCTCTGCAAAGAGAAGATCCAGAAAGATCTCATAGTGCAAAAAAACACCCCCTGCGCCTTTTGCATGGTCTGAATTTCTAACAGACCCTATTATAGACGGAAGGGGGTGAATTTTTTGTCGTTTTCGGAAGAATGACCTTCTTTTTTGATCAACAAACTTCGACACGCCGCAACATTTTCGGTCTGCGGCGTGTCGAGGTAAATTCGTTATTTGCTTATTATTCTTTGCTTATCTGCGGTTTCTTAAGAAATCCGGGATCTGGATGTCCTTTTTCGGAACATTGCTTGTCATGGTCTGCTGAGCCTGTACCTGCGGCTGCACCTGAACCTGTGGCTGCGGCTGTACCGGAGCGGAAGCTTTCGGAGCAGTGTGTACCGGAGCGGCTGCCTGTGCAGAGAAGCTGCTGCTGGAAAATGCGCTCTTTCTTGCATCTGCCGGCTCTTTGCGGGATACGCTTGCCTGTTTCGCCGTTGCATCGTTGAGACCTGTTGCGATAACGGTGATCTTCGCTGTATCGGTAACAGAATCATCATACATAGCACCGAAGATGATGTTTGCATCCTCTCCAGCCAGATTCTGTACGTAACTTGCAGCATCGTTTGCATCCATAAGGAGATATCTCCGGAAATGTTGATGATAACGTGGCTTGCACCCTCGATGGTGGTCTCAAGCAGCGGACTGGAAACAGCCTGCTGTACAGCCTCGAGCGCTTTGTCGTCGCCCTTTGCCTCGCCGATACCGATGTGGGCGATACCCTTGTCGGTCATAACGGTCTGAACATCTGCGAAGTCGAGGTTGATGAGTGCCGGCAGGTTGATCAGGTCTGTGATGCCCTGTACGGCCTGCTGCAGAACCTCGTCTGCTTTCTTTAATGCCTCCGGCATGGTTGTCCGGCGGTCTACGATTTCAAGAAGTTTGTCGTTCGGGATCACGATCAGGGTATCTACGTTTTCCTCGAGTTTTTCGATTCCCATCAGCGCATTGCTCATACGGGTTCTTGCCTCGAATTTGAACGGTTTTGTTACAACGCCGACAGTCAGAATGCCCATTTCTTTTGCAACGCCTGCTACAACCGGTGCTGCACCTGTTCCGGTTCCGCCGCCCATACCGCAGGTGACGAATACCATATCAGCGCCTTCCATGATCTGTTTGAGCTCTTCGATGCTCTCCTCGGCTGCTTTCTCTCCAACCTCAGGTTTTGCTCCTGCGCCCAGTCCCTTGGTCAGCTTCTCGCCGATCTGGAGAATGGTAGGTGCCTTACAGAGGGTCAGCGCCTGTTTATCGGTGTTGATTCCAACGAATTCAACGCCGCCGATGGATTCCTCCACCATTCTATTTACAGCATTATTTCCTGCACCACCTACACCGATTACGATAATCTTTGCAGATGATTCTGCCTCATTTGTCATGATCTCTAACAATTTCAACTTCCTCCTTTTGATTATGAACTGCTGTCTATCTCAAAATAGTCTGATATTCTGATGGTCATACATAAAGATATAATATAATTTCTTCGGAAAATAATCAACTGTTTTTTTCGTATTTCATAAAAAATTCAGGATTATTGCGTTTTTTTGACGGCTTTCCTTTCCTCTTATACATCTTTCGAGAAGACAAAGCTGCTGTCGCCGTCCTTGTAATCCTCCATATGGAGTTCTCCGGAAAGACCGGAAAGGCTCGGCAGGATTGCTGCTACGCGCGTCATCTTTTCTTCTAACGCCGTATCGGTTCCAAGCAGAATCCGCACGGTATCATAGTAATGCAGAATAATTTCGCTGTTCTCATTAAATTCCACACTGTCCGGCGTGATATTGTATTTCTCCGTCATTCTCGTAAGTGCGAGCATGGTGCGGAAAACTGCCGGTTTTTCAACCGGGAGCTGCTTGTTCACGGTCACATAGTCAAACGTAAGTCCTGTTACAAGCGGAACATCGGAAAGGGCCGGCTGAAAGTCTGTCGTTGTCACACGTGCACTTTTAATCGTATCCGCCGAGAGCGCACCGTCGGACGTACTGCTTTCGGATGCTGTGCCATCGGATGATACGCTTTCGGATGCAAGCGACTCACTCGTAAGAGATCCATCCGCACTCGTTCCATCGGAGGCGGTTCCGTCGGAAGGCTCACCCTCCGCAGGTGTTTCCTGCTCCTCGTCCACGCACTCCAGCACGATGCCGTTCTTGTCAAAATAGACCTTCTGGCCTTCGTACTCGACATAACCGACCACTTTTTTCTCATTTACCTGGATGCAGATGGTGTCATAGCTTACAAACGTAAACTCCACGGAGTTCATAAAAGGAATATCGCTCATATCAACCTTCGAATGAAACGTCGTAAGAAGCACCGTGTTTTTCATCCACTTGTCGTCCGCGACCATCTCTTTGATTTCATCTTTTGTATACCGGGTGTTCCCCGCCACCTGGATATTGCGGATTTTGAACACATTAAAAAACAAGGCACCTGCAAGGCCGACGCCAAGCACCACCCCGGTCAGAATCCGTATTTTTCTGTTTTTCTTCTTTTTTCTGTTTTTTTTCTGTCTCATATTTCTTTTTCTACGATAATCTTGGCTCCGAGTTCCCGGAGCGTTTCTGGAAACCGTTCATACCCCCGCTCAATCAGTTCTGTCTGCCGGATTGTGGAAAATCCTTCTGCGGCAAGCGCCGCCGATACGAGTGCCGCGCCGCCCCGAAGATCCTGGGAAACAACTTCTGCACCGTGCAGACGGCTTTTTTCGGCCGTCAGCCATTTTCCGCAGATCTGCAGCGTACCGCCCATTTTCTGCAGCTCCTCTGCCGTCCGGAGGCGGTCCTCAAATACATTTTCACAGATACAGCTCTTTCCTTCCAGCGTCATCGCTGCCGCCAGATACAGCGACTGCAGATCCGTCGGAAAACCGGGATATTCCTCTGTCTCCACGTACGGAACAGCATGCTGCACGTTTTTGCTGTCTGCTACCAGTGTACCACTCTTCCTTGTATATTGTCCACCTATTTTCTGATAGAGGGACAGAACCGCCCCCATTTCGTCCAGCGGCGCGCCGGAAAGCGTCAGGTGCCCCCGCGTCGCCGCGCCCATCAGAAGATACGTCCCTGCCGCGATCCGGTCACCCGGAACACGATACCGGCAGCCGGACAGCAGTCTCTTTCCCTGCCTTCCGTAAACGGTAATCTGCTCCGTCCCCTCGCCGGTAATCTCCGCTCCCATAGCCTTAAGAAACCGGCAGAGATGAACCACTTCCGGCTCCCGCGCACAGTGCTCCAGCCTTGTTGCACCTTCCGCTCCGACAGCAAAAAGAACCGCATTTTCCGTCGCCCCGACACTCTTTTTCGGAAAGCAGAGCACGGCTCCTTTCGGATGATCTGCCTTTGCCCGAATGGTGCCGTCCTCCTCGAAGACCTCGGCTCCCAGAAGCTCCATTGCCCTCTGATGCAGGTCCGTCGGCCGCTTTCGATCCGGCAGCCGCCGGCCCCTGCAAGGTATGCCTCCCCTGTCCTTGCAAGAAGACTTCCCAGAAACAAAAGAGAGGCGCGCAGTCTCTTCGAAAGCGCTCCCTCCACACGGCTTTTTTCGATCTTTTCACAGTTCAGGTGGAGCGCATTCCTCTCCCACCAGACTGTTCCGCCAAGCTTCTTACAATCTCCGCCATATCCTCCACATCGGAAATCTTCGGGCAGCCTTCCAGCACGACCTCCTCTTTTGTCAGAACCGCCGCCGCGATCATGGGAAGAACGGCATTTTTGGAACCCTGGACTGTTACCGTTCCGCAAAGCCGCCTTCCGCCGAGAATCTGATATACTCCCACCTGTTCTCTCCCATCCGGCCTCTCTTTTTACGGTATGCATTACACTCCCGTTTTGTTCCCGTTCTGCAGCGCTTTTCCGCCTTTTTAATCGGTGTCCCTCGAGACCGACAGGGCAAGCCCCATCTCGCCGAGCAGAAACAGCACGGAGGTGCCGCCGTAACTGATAAAAGGCAGCGTAATGCCGGTATTCGGAATCGTATTTGTCACAACCGCGATGTTCAGGATCACCTGAAGCGCAATATGCCCCATAATTCCGCCCGCAATCAGTGCTCCGCCAAGATCCCGCGCATGGATCGAAATAACCATCAAGCGCCAGATCAGCACCGCAAACACGGCGATCACCAGGCAGGCGCCGAACAGTCCGCCCTCCTCACAGATAATCGAAAAGATCATATCATTCTGCGCTTCCGGCACAAAGCCAAGCTTCTGCAGGCCTTTTCCAAGCCCGCAGCCAAAGATTCTCCCGCTGCCGATCGCATAGAGTCCCTGAATGGTCTGGAACCCCTTCTCGTACGCCTCCGGGTTGCGCCAGATGGCAAGGCGTTCGAGGCGGTAGCTCTCCATCATCAGAAAAACGGCAATAAACCCGATGCCGGCGCCTCCGATTCCGAGAAACGGCAGGTAGCCCGGATGTGAAATAAAGATCAGAAATGCACAGATTCCGAGCAAAATAATCGCCGTACTTAAGTTATTGCTTCCGACAAGCGCTGCAATCGGCAGGGTGCACAGCACCGCCTTTGTCATAAACCAGAGACTGTCGGACCGGCCTTTCGTGTGCTCCATCACCCAGGGCAGGAAGAGAATCACCGCCATCTTGGCAAATTCCGAGGGCTGGAACGATAAGGGGCCAAGCTTTAACCACCGCTTCGAGCCGTTGTACTCACTTCCGAAAAAGAGCACCGCCGTCGAGAGCGCAAGGGAAGCCGCATAAAACCACGGTGCCAGTGCAAACAGCCGCCGGTAATCTATTTTTGCAACCGCATACATACCGATCACACCGAGCGCACTTGCAAAGAGCTGCTTCTTGAAATAATAAGCCGGGTCATGGAATCTGACCCGGCCGTTATACGCGCTGGCGCTGTACAGAATCACAAGGCCAAGGCCAAGCAGAATCCATACCGTCACCAGCAGCGTCCCATCTATTTTTTCTCTTTTCCTTCCGCATCCGCGCCACACCCGCCGTTCGCTCTTTTCAGCTTATGCGGGATAGTTTCCTGATATGACGTTTTTACAGTGCTCTTACGTACTCCTTAAACAGCTCACCGCGCTGCTCATAGCTCTTAAACTGATCCCAGCTTGCGCAGGCCGGGGAAAGAAGAACCGCATCCCCTGCATTTGCCTTGTCGTGGCAGATCTGTACGGCTTCTTTTAAGTTGTCTGCCATGATAATGTCGTTGAATCCGACGTTTCTTGCCGCTTTTGCGATCTTCTCTTTCGTATCTCCGATCAAAACCAGGAAACGTACCTTTCCATCGAATGCCTGAATCCACTCTTCGTAGGTGGACTGCTTGTCGTAGCCGCCGCCGATCAGCAGAGTCGGGCGGTTCATCGCCTGGATGCCTTTGATGGCCGCATCCGGATTCGTTCCCTTGGAATCGTTGTAATATGCCACGCCGTCCTTCTCGCAGACATACTCGATGCGGTGCTCTACCCCTGCAAACTCCTGAATGACTTTGCGGACAGTTTCCATCGGCACGCCTGCATGAAGTGCCATCGCAGAAGCAACCATGACGTTTTCAAAATTATGTAGCCGAGCAGTTTTAAGTCGTCGGTTCTGGTCAGAAGCTCCGTCTCGCCGTTCTTTGCAATGCGGATTTCGCCGTCCTGATAATAGATGCCGTCCTTTAACGCACGCAGACTCGAGAAGTACATCACCTGTACTTTCTTCTCTGCCATCAGTTTCTCGCCGAACGGGCGCAGGATTTCGTCCTCATAATTCAGCACACAGAGATCATCCATCGTCTGATTTTCGGTGATACACTCTTTCACGCGGATATACTCTTCCATCGTGTGATGGCGGTTCAGATGATCCTCGGTAATGTTTGTGATCGCACTTGCCGCCGGATGGAACTCTTTGATGGTTTCCAGCTGGAAGCTGCTGATCTCGGCAACCGTTACGGTATCATCTGTCGTGTCGAGTGCCGCGGATGTGTACGGGGTTCCGATGTTTCCGACCACTTTTACTTCCGGCTGATATGCTTTCATGATCTCGCCGAGCAGCGATGTTGTGGTGGTCTTTCCGTTAGTACCGGTAATCGCAAGCACTTTTCCGCGGCTTACCTGATACGCCAGCTCCACTTCACCGATGACCGGGATCTCTTTTTCTTTCATTTTAAGGACAACCGGCAGATCCGTCGGAACACCCGGGCTTAAAACGACAAGATCAAGGCTGTCGAGCATCTCCTCCGGGAGCTCGCCTAAGACAACTTCCACGCTGTCACGGCTCTCTAATTTTTTTAAGATTTCTTCTTTTTCGAGTTTGTCATTTCCATCGTAAAGAACGACAGAAGCACCTTTCTTGTGCAGCAGCTCCTCCGCTGCAATTCCACTCTTTCCGGTTCCGAAAACCAGTACTTTTTTTCCTGCGAAAATCATGTTTGATTACCTCCATATTTTAAAGCCCCATCAATGCGATCAGGCATAGTATCGCTGTGATTGTAGCAAACACCGTCACAATCTGTGTCTCCGACCAGCCCATCAGCTCGAAATGGTGATGGATCGGCGTCATCTTGAAGATCCGTTTTCCCTTCGTCAGTTTGAAGAATGACACCTGCAGGATCACAGAGAGAATCTCCATCATATAAATGAATCCCACAAGCGGCAGAAATAAGGGAGACGTAAGAAACACGCCATTCCCGAGACGAAACCGCCGAGTGCCAGACTTCCGGTATCGCCCATAAAGACGCGGGCAGGAAATACATTGAATACCAGAAACCCCAGCAGACTCCCGATAACCGCAAGCGGGGACGGGGAAACACCGTTTCCGAGGCCGATCGATGCCACGGAAAAGAAAACAGCATTTAAAATCGTCACACTCGCCGCCAGTCCGTCAAGGCCGTCGGTAAAGTTGACACCGTTGACCGTTCCAAGAATCACAAAGGCGAGAAACGGAATCGTAAAAATCCCTGCGTCCAGCTCTTTGCCTGGAAGGAACGGAATGCGCATCCGGAGGGAAATTCCGGAAAAACGCGCCAAATACCACAGAAAGACTGCTGTAATCACTGCCTGCAGTGCCATTTTCTGCTTCGGGTACAGCCCGTCGCTGCGGTGCAGCACGACTTTCAGATAGTCATCGAGAAAGCCGATCAGGCCAAAACCAAGCGTCAGAAACAGCACCGGAACCACTTCCGCTCCCTCTTTCCGGAAAGGAGGGAAACTGCGGTAAACGCCGCCAGAAACATCACGCCGCCCATCGTCGGGGTTCCCGCTTTTTTCTGGTGGCTCGGCACACCCTCTTCCCGCTCCTTCTGCCCCGCTTTGACTTTTCGCAGAAACGGGATCAGAACCGGCCCCAGCGCCAGGCTGATGCCAAAGGAAAGAAGAACCGGCAGGATCATTTCTCTTTTCATAGACGCACCTCTTCCTTTTTGTACGGATTGTGTACGGAACAGGCATGTCAAAATATTTTCTCCAGCCTATTCAGTATATAGCTTTTTGTTCTGTTTCGCAACCTTCTTTTATAATCCAAGTTACGGTTCGCTCAGCAGTGAAACACTTGCTGTTTCGCTGCGTAAGAAAGTGATTCAGGTGTGAGCAGCCCTCCTTTTGCGAAGCAAAACTTTAAATGAGGGCTGCGAAGGACACAATTCTCAGGTTTCCTGAGAATTGTGTCCAATACCGAGATACGGAAGTACATTGGAAAAGATATCGCGGATCACCGGCGCGCAGATCGTTCCGCCGTAGTAGACGCCCTGCGGATTGCGGATAATGCAAAGCCCCAGCACCGTCGGATGCTCCGCCGGGGTGAAGCCGAGGAATGAGGAAATATAGCGGTTGGCGCTCCGCGGAAGTGTCTGCGAAGTTGCCGTCTTTCCGCCGATGGAATATCCCTCGAGGTACGCATTCTTTCCAGACCCTTCTGAAACGACGCTTTCCAGAATTTCGCGCACCGTCCTGGAAGTTTCTTCCGAAAGAACCCCTTCTTTTTCCGGAATTCAGATGCTTTACAACATTTCCTTCTTCATCGAGCACATCCGTTGCGACATGCGGCGTCACCATTTTTCCGCCGTTGACGAGCGCAGAGACCGTCGCCGCCAGGCGGATCGGCGTGATCTGGAAGGACTGGCCGAATGCCATCGTCGCAAGCTCAACCTCTCCTATGTTTTCCTCCTTGTGCATAATCGTCGATGCCTCGCCCGGCAGATCGATCCCCGTCTTTCCATCAGGCCGAAATTCCGGAAGTAATCACAGAACTTTTCCACACCGAGCCGCAGCCCCACTTCAATGAACACCGGGTTGCACGAGTTCTGCGCGCCCTGCACGAAGTTTTCGGCTCCGTGTCCCGTCCGCTTGTGGCAGTGGATCCGGCGGTCCTCCACGATTTTGTAGCCGGGACAGAAAAACGAATCGTTCGGCGACACAACGCCCTCCGAAAGTCCCGCCGACATCGTGATGATCTTAAAGGTAGATCCCGGCTCGTACGTATCGTTGATGCAGGCATTCCGCCACATCTGGTTCAGCAGATCCTGAATTTCTTTTTCCGAAAGTCCCGTTGTATCCTGCTGCAGCGTGAACGGATCGTTGAGGTCGAACTCCGGCACATTGACACAGGCATAGATTTCTCCGTTCTGCGGATTCATAAGAAGAATCGAGACGCTGTCCGCCTGTTTTTCTGCCATCGCCTTTTCCGCTGCCTGCTGGCAGTACGCCTGGATATTGACATCCAGGCTGACCTTTAAGTCCCTTCCCGCCACCGGCTCCTGGCGGCTCTCCCCGATGCCGTTCTGCTCAATCCCGCGCGCATCCGTTGTCGTCAGGATTTTTCCGTTGATTCCTTTTAAAATTTCCTCATATTCCACCTCCAGCCGATGATGCCCTGATTATCGCCTCCGGTGAAGCCGATAACGCGCGACGCCAGCTTCCCTTTGGGGTAATACCGCTTGAAATCCTCATCCACTTTTACCCCCGCGTATCCGTACGACCGGATGGTATCACCCGTCTTCTTGTCCACATTCGTCTTGACACGCTCGATTGAAGACCGCTTCTCCACGCGTTTCCGCGCCGTCTCCTCCGAAATTCCAAGCTCTTTTACCAGCATCGCAATCACCGCCTCCGGCTCCTCGATCTGGCTGTGGATCACGGAAATCGTACAGACCGTGCGGTTTGCCGCGAGAACTTCCCCGTTTGCATCAAGAATCCGGCCGCGCGCCGCCTTGATCCCGCGCTCCCGCTCGTGCAGATCATCCGCCTTCTCGGAATAATAGACGGACCGGAACACACACAGATACACCAGCCGCCCGGCAAGTCCGACCATCATTCCCATGCAGAGTACCCACAGAAGAACCATCTTTTTCCGGTGATACGTTTTGTTTTTACGCATAGAATACCCCATAGCCGAATCCATTATGATAACACTATATGGAAACTGCTATGGGGTTATGTCTTTTGTTTTTTATGTTTTTTTACTCTTCATTGATGAGATCCAGCTCGGCGTTTGTCAGACCGCCGTTCTCGATATTGCTGTTTTCAGCACTGTTTTCCGTATCGTCTTCCTGTACCGGTGCCGCTACGTTTGGATCATCCGTTCCGGTCTCGGAGCCTTCGCCCGTCACACCGTCCGTATCATCCGGGAATACGTTCAAATACGGCAGCAGTTCTGTGTAGATCTCTTTTACGATCTCCTGTGCCAGCACACTGTTCGCCTGATTTTCTACATCCGGCTCGTCCACAATCGCGTAAACAACAGCTTTCGGGTTTTCTACCGGTGCAAATCCGATAAAGGAAACGAGATATTTTCCATTGCCTCGCGGATACTTCTGTGCAGTACCTGTTTTTCCTCCCATCGTGTAACCGGCAACCTTTGCACTCTGGCCGCTTCCATCGGTCACGACTCCCTGGAGGAAACTTCTCATTTTATCGCTGATTTCCGCGGAAACCGTCTGACGCACCAGATTCGGCTCATTGCTCTCAACAACGGCTCCTGTGCTGTCCGTGATCGTCTTCATCACATGCGGCTGGTAATAATTGCCTCCGTTGATCAGGGCGGAAAACGCAGCTGCCTGCTGTACCATCGTCACGGTGTAGCCCTGTCCGAATGTACTCGTTGCAAGCTCGGTCGGTCCCATGGTATCCTCCGTGTGAACCAGGCCGTACGCCTCACCCGGCAGGTCAATTCCCGTCAGACTGCCGAAACCGAAAATATCCTGATAGCGGAGAAATTCCGCTGCTCCCATCTTCTGTCCGATCTGCATCATACCAGCGTTGCAGGAGTTTTTCAGTACATCGGCCGGTGTCTGTACGCCATGTGTTCCCGGATAAGCTCCGCAGCGGATCATCTGCCCTGCAATCGTCTCAAACCCCTCACAGTCAAACAGGTATCATCATCGATTACATCGAGGGAATATGCCGCCGCCACGTTCATCGGTTTTGCCGTGGAACCTGGCTCGTATGCATCGGAAATACAGTAGTTTTTCCAGATGGCACTCAAAGCCTCCATTGTCTCGTTATCGTTCATCGCATCAATTTCTTCCTGCGAATAGAACGGTGTCAGATCTCTTGGATTGTTCAGGTCATACCAGTCGGAAGAATCCATACCAAGAATCTCTCCATTGTTCGGATCCATCACGACAACGCCGATATTCTTTGCTGCTTTTGTCTGACGGTTCGTCCCAGTGTCCGATTCGTCCGCGCCGTTCTGGACATGAATCCGCTCATTGTAATTCTCGATCGCCGTGCGGATGATCTTCTGAATATTTACATCAATCGTCGTAACCACGTTTTTGCCCGGCTGCGCCTCGATGATCGTCTGTTCCATATCCGCATCTTCGTTGTAATAGCCGAACTGGCGGCCATTCACGCCATTTAAGATACTGGAATAATACCCTTCGATTCCCCAGTCTGCCGTGTCTCCTGAATACGTAAAGCCGATCAGATCGCAGGCAAGTGAATTTAACGGATACGTTCTGTGGTAGGATTCCTCAAACCAGACGCCGCGGATGTTGGCACGGTATGCTTTTTCCGCCTGCTCGTTCTCATCGAGCTCCTTGTTCTTTTTGTCCGCGTACTCGTCCACATAGGTCTCAAACGCTTTTTTCGCGTCCATCGAGACCTCTCTGGCGAGAACCTGGTACTGGCTTTCTTTTGTCGTTTCGCCGGTCAGACGATCCCGGATATCCGTCTCATCGAGTCCGAAGTATTCGACCAGTGCTGCTACGGTCGGATCGACGTACGGATGGGTATCGTTCTTTTCTTCATCTTTTACCGTCGTATTGGCAAGTTTACAGTCGAGAATAACGTTGTAAACCTTCTCACTCGTTGCCAGAATCGTTCCGTTCCGGTCGGTGATACTTCCCCGCTGGAATGGAATTGTCCTGCTGTCGTAGGACTGCTGCGTCTGGCTTAAAACCTGTCTTTCGTATTTTTCTCCCTTTGTGGCATTCACATACGTAATGTCAATCGCTAAAGCAACAAAAACCAGCATCACTCCCAAAAAGAGTGCTACCAGTTTTCTACTCATACGCCCACTTGTCTTCCGTCTCCGGAATGCCCCGCTTCGTTTTTTATTCTGTTTCTGTTTACTCACGTTTTCACCTATTTCGCATCCGGAACATCCTGATACTGTCTCACATAGCTGTTTTCTGAATCATTGAAATAAATTACCTGGACTCATCTGCATATTTCATGCCGAGCCGGTTCTGTGCTGCTTCTTTGACTGCCTCAAGATCTTCGGAGGCAACCGTTGTATTGTAATAGGCGTCATTGTCCGCCTTCAGATCGCTCAATTCTTTTTCTTTGCTGGTAATGTCTTCCGCCTGCGTGGTAACCACGGTCTGCAACTTGACATACGCAACACACGCCGCGATACACAGTGTGCAGACAATGGCAAGAAAAACAGCGTAGCCCGCGCTGATCTGTGTCGCCCGTGCCCGGTTTCTTCTTGTCTGGCTGCTCACACCCGATTTCAGAGGCCGTGCTTCTTTTGGTGCTTCCTGCGGCTGTGCTGCAAGACGCCGTACCGCACTTCCGTCCTCAAACGTATCTGGCGTATAACGTTTCGTTCTATCTGTCGAATTTACCCTTCCATCTGCCCGTCTGGCCATAACTTCTCTGTCTCCTTCGTGCCGAGCCGTCACACTTTTCGTTCAAAGACGCGCAGTTTTGCGCTCTTGGAACGGGGATTTGTTTCCATTTCCTCTTCTCCCGGCAAGATCGGTTTCCGAGTTACTACGGTTCCCTTGGACTTCTTTCCGCATACGCAGACCGGAAATTCCGGCGGACACGTACATGGATGCTCGTTTTTTCTGAAAATGTTTTTTACGATACGGTCTTCCAGAGAATGAAAGGTGATGACACAAAGTCTTCCACCGTCATTTAAGAGATCAATCATGCCGTCCAGTGACTCCGACAGAACGGTAAGTTCCTGGTTCACTTCGATACGGATTGCCTGAAAGGTTCTCTTGGCCGGATGGCCGCCCGTCGCCCTTATTTTTGCCGGAATCGAGCGCTTGATGATTTCGATTAACTCCCCAGTTGTTCGAATCGGCGCCTGCTGCCGGCTTACGCATATATTGTGTGCAATTTTTCTTGCAAAACGCTCTTCTCCATATTCATGGAGAATACGCGAAAGATTCTCTTCACTGTAATCGTTCACGACTTCGTACGCGGAAAGAGCATTTCTTTGATCCATCCGCATATCCAGCGGAACATCCTCACGGTATGTGAATCCACGCTCTGCATTATCCAGCTGATAGGATGAAACTCCAAGATCCAGCAGGATTCCGTCTACCCCGGTGACTCCGATTTCGGCAAGACGCGGAACCATATCGCAATAATTGCTGCGGATAATCGTGACCTGGTTCTGAAATGGTTCCAGGCGTTTACCCGCAGCAGCTATCGCAGCTTCGTCCTGATCTATGCCTATTAATCTCCCCGTGGCAGATAAGCGCTCACATATATGACTGGAATGTCCAGCGCCTCCCAACGTCCCGTCCACGTAGATTCCGTCCGGTTTTATCTTAAGGTTTTCAATGGTTTCATTCAGTAATACTGATGTATGCGAAAATTCCATGGTCATCTCCTGTATCCCAACGAAACAGATCAGATCACAATGCCCATCTCTTCCATTGATTCGGCGATGGCATCCATATCATCATAATTGCTGTTTTCGTTCCATTTTTCCTTGCTCCAGATTTCAATCCGGTTGATATTTCCGGTAAGGACTACATCTTTTTCCAGACCAGCAAATTCCCGCAGCGTTGCCGGTACGAGAATCCTCCCTGCTTGTCCAGTTCACATGACGTAGCACCTGCTACAAAGAAACGGGAAAAAGTTCTGGCGTTTTTGTTTGTAAGTGGTAAGGCTCTCAGCTTCTCTTCAAAGGCAGCCCATTCGTCGTTTGGGTAAATGGAAAGGCATCCGTCCAATCCCTTCGTCAGTACGAACTCTTCTCCCAGCTGTTCTCTGAACTTGGACGGTATGATCAATCTTCCCTTCGCGTCAATCGTATGACTGTACTCTCCCATGAACATAATGAAAACCCTCTTATCACCTGAAATGGCGGTCTCCCCACGCACCACTTCATGTATCGCGCCGCAGCCGGACTGCCACATCCGCTCCACAACGCACCACTTTTCACCACTTTCTACCACTTATGTTTTTATTCTATATCAACTCAGGGAAAATAGCAAGGTCTTTTTTCTATTTCATTTTTAAGATTTTCCCCAAAATGCAACATTTTTATGCGCATTTTCCGCCTTTTTTATACCAATTTTGTATCAAAAAAGAGAAAACCTTTTTTGCCGGTTTTCCCTTTTTTCTGTATTTTTATTCTGTTTTTTTCACTGGTTTTATCCTTAAGAATGGGCTGTCTCCCCACCGGATGATAATTTTTTTCGTTTCCATACCACCAGGATGGTACATCCCACCACAAGGCACCCCGAAAGGAGCTGGGAAACCGGAAGTCCCACCACTGGAAGCAGAAGCTGGTCGGTGCGGAGTCCCTCGACCCAGATTCTTCCAAGGCCGTATCCTATCAGATACATCAGGAACACTTCGCCGTTAAATTTTTTCTTTTCCGAAACCAGAAAAGAAAAAGCAGGACACCCACATTCCATAAACTTTCATATAAAAAGGTGGGATGCACCTGAATATACTCGACGCCGTTTACCGTCACCACATGATCCCACATTTTCTGTGTGATTTCATTGGCACGGACCGCGGAAACCGGAAGCTGCATTGCAAACAGGTTGTTAGTGTAGTCACCGAATGCCTCACGGTTAAAGAAGTTTCCCCACCGTCCCATAATCTGACCGAACACGATGCTCATGCTCGCGGTATCCATCAGAAGGCCGAAGTTCTGTTTCTTCTTTCTGCTGTAAATCACCACCGCAATGCAGGCACCGATGATGCCGCCGTAGATGGCAAGTCCGCCTTGGCGGATGTTGAAAATACTCAAAAGATCATCCTTATAATAGTCCCAGGCAAATATAACGTAGTAAATCCGCGCCCCGAGAATACCGGCTGCGATGCCGATCATCGCAAGATCGAGGTACTGCTCCGGTTCTGCCCCGTCCGCTTTGCCTCTCTTTGGGCAATCCAGATCGCAATCATCATACCGGTTACGATCACGATGCGTAATAGGCAATGGAAAATCCGAAAATACTGATGTTTTTTCCCACATAATCGAGATAAATCCCGAGATTGGGAAAATTAATTTCCATATCCATAACTTATATTCTCTCTTATTATTACTTATCAAACGTTGAAACGGAACAGGATGACATCGCCGTCGCGGACAATGTAATCTTTTCCTTCCATACGCACAAGGCCTTTCTCTCTTGCTCCTGCGTAGGAACCGCAGTCGAGCAGATCCTGATAATTGACAACCTCGGCTTTGATGAATCCGCGCTCGAAATCGGTGTGGATTTTTCCGGCTGCCTGCGGTGCTTTTGTTCCGACTTTGATGGTCCATGCACGGGTCTCATCCTCTCCTGCTGTAAGGAAGCTCATGAGGCCGAGCAGACGGTAGCTTGCTGCGATCAGTTTTTCCAGGCCGGACTCGGTAAGACCAAGATCCTCGAGGAACATTTTTTTCTCATCCTCTTCGAGTTCGGAGATTTCTGCTCGATCTCGGCGCAGATGACGAATACTTCGCTGTTGTGCTCTTTTGCATATTCGCGGACGGACTGTACATAGGAGTTGTTTGCACCGTCGTCAGCGAGATCATCCTCTGCTACGTTTGCTGCGTAGATGACCGGTTTACTGGTCAGCAGGTTGTACTCTGCGATCCATTTCTCCTCGTCCTCGTTCTGCAGCTCCATCAGGATGGCATCTTTTCCGTCCTCGAGCAGTTTTTTCAGACGCTCCTGGAATTCGAGCTCTTTTGCTGCCTCTTTGTCCATTCTTGCAGATTTTGCAGTTTTGGAAATACGGCGCTCGAGTACCTCAAGGTCGGCGAAGATCAGCTCAAGGTCGATGGTCTCGATATCACGGAGCGGATCAATGCTGCCGTCTACGTGGATAACGTTCGGATCCTCGAAGCATCTGACAACGTGAACGATAGCGTCTACCTCACGGATATTGGCAAGGAACTGGTTTCCAAGTCCTCTCCTTTGGATGCACCTTTTACAAGACCTGCGATGTCAACGAACTCGATGACAGCCGGTGTTACTTTCTTGGACTGATAGAAATCTCCGAGCTGCTGCAGACGCTTGTCCGGAACCGGCACGATGCCGACATTCGGGTCAATGGTACAGAACGGATAGTTTGCGCTCTCTGCTCCTGCTTTGGTCAGGGAATTGAAAAGTGTACTTTTTCCGACGTTCGGAAGGCCCACGATACCTAATTTCATAGTAATCTATATCTCCTTTGTTTTTATTTTTCGCTTCTTTTTCTGTTCGGGTTCTTTTTATGCACAAAAAGAGCCCAATGCAACTATAAATTATAGCACACGGGCTCTTTGATTTCAATGGATTTTAATCTCTTGACTGTACCATCAGAAGAATGCCGCCCTCGTACGATACATGCGCGGTCTCCTCGACGATCTCATTGCTCACGCACAGACCACCCGAAGTATTCGGCAGATAGTGATGGTCGAGCGGGTAGCGAAGCCCTCCAGGGTGATGGATGCGACTTCCTTTTCCAGCGGGAAGAACGAAACGTACTTTCCGAACTGCTCTTCTTTCCGGATTTCAAACGAAGTTTCCACCGGAATCGTAATCAGATTGCGGCTGTCCACGATGTAAGCCGGAATTTTCTTCTCCCATGCCGTTTTCAGGTTCTGCACAATACTTAAGAAATGGTCGAGTCTTCCCCCTGTTGCTCCGAGGATCGTGATTTCACTGCTTCCCAGAACAATCGCCTGCTGAAATGCGATGTCCGTGTCCGTATTGTCCTTCATGGGATTAAATTCCCGGATCGGTGCGACATGGTTCTCCTTGTAATAATTTAAAATCTCCGGAGATAAACTGTCAAAATCTCCCAGAATATACGTCGGCATAATCTGGTAATGGTAGCAGAACTCCAGTCCCCGGTCTGCTGCAGGATAATATCAAACTGCTGTTTCTGAAGATATGGGAAGGCAAAATCCGGTTCGATCATCCCTCCCGAAATAATACATGTTCTCACGTTTCCCTGCCTCTTTTTTCTGTCTTTTTGTATCTTATTCTGCCTTTTTGCTGTATGAAGAAATTTTTTCCTGCAGCTCGCGCACGTTCTGCTCGATGTTGCTGCCAAATACAGCAGAGCCTGCCACGATGATGTTGGCACCTGCCGCAAGGACTTCATCGATGGTCGCGCGGTTGATGCCGCCATCGACCTGAATGTGCACATGCGCCAGTCCTTTTTCATCCAGCATTCTGCGGAGCGTACGGATCCTCTCCGTCGACTCCGGGATATACTTCTGGCCGCCGAAGCCAGGATAAACGCTCATAATCAGAATCATTTCTACCTGATCCATCACGTCCGTAACCGCAGAAAGCGGCGTATCCGGATTTACGGCAACTCCGGCATCTGCGCCTGTTTCATGAATCTTTTTCACGGTTTCTGCCAGATCGCGGCATGCCTCCGCGTGAACCGTGATCATATCCGCCCCGCAGCTTTGAAATTCTTCTACGTACCGCTCCGGGTCCTTTACCATCATATGGACATCAAAATACAGACTGCTTTCTTTTCGGATCGACTTTACCACCGGCATTCCAAACGAAATGGATGGTACAAACATTCCATCCATAATATCGATATGAAGCCACCGGCACTCTGCTTTCTCTACCCTTTGGATCTGTTCTCCGAGACGGTTGAAGTCTGCGGATAAAATAGAAGGTGCCAACTGATATACTCGGCTCATGCTAGTATCTCCTCTTTTCCTGTTCTTTCAGTTCTTCATAGAACATGGTATAGTTTTCAAATCTTTCTTTGCTGATATTTCCCTGTTCCAGTGCCTCTTTGACGGCACAGCCCGGCTCTTTTCCGTGGATGCAGCCGAGGAAACGGCATTTTCCTTCGTACGGATGAAATTCCGGGAAAAAGTTTTTCAGCTCCTCTTTTTCCATATCGGTTGTATAAAGCGAGCTGAACCCCGGCGTATCGCACAGATACGTCTCATGGTCGATCGGGATCATCTGGGAATGGCGCGTCGTGTGTTTTCCTTTTTTCAGCTTTTTGCTGATCTCTCCGGTCTCCATCTGGATTTCTTTCTGCATCCGGTTTGTGATCGAAGATTTTCCGACGCCGGACGGACCGGCTACCACCGTTGTTTTCCCTTTCAGGTATGCTTCCACTTCCTGCATGCCCTGCTCTTTCGCTGCACTCACCGTAAAGACACGGTAACCGCAGTTCTCATAGACGCTTCGCAGATGGTCTGTGTAATCTTCCCCCGCAAGATCTCTTTTATTGAAACAGATTGCCGTCGGAACGTTCTGCTGTTCCATCATCACAAGAAAACGGTCCAGAAGCGTCAGGTTCGGGGTCGGATTTTCCAGCGCAAAATCACAAGCGCCTGATCGATATTGGCCACTGCCGGACGGATCAGTTCATTTTTTCGCGGCAGAATCCGGGTCATATTTCCTGTTTTTTCCGCTTCATCCAGAATCTCGATTTCCACAAGATCTCCGACGAGCGGTTTCTGGCCTTCCTTTCGGAAAATTCCTTTTGCTTTGCACTCATAAATGCCGATTCTTCTACGTCTACGTAGTAGAATCCGGCAATTCCTTTCATAATCTTTCCTGTCATACTCACCCTTCACTCAACGGAACCGATTGGTACTGTGCAATTGCCTGATAACTTCCGCTCGAATCCATCTCATAGAAGACGATTCTTCCGGTAGAAGAAGCAGACGATGAAGCACTCCAGTTGGTGTTGACAGAATACGGCCAGCTCGTAATGGCCTGTCCGTCCATGATGGTGATGGAGGTCTCGTTTCCGTTCCCATCATCCTGGATCAGCTCAATTTTTGCAATACCACCCTGATACTGATCCGGCGCACTTAAGGTCTGGCTGCAGGACCAGGTAACATCCGTAGCGGTATTTGCGCCCGGCTCTGCCGGTGTCGGGGTCGGTGTATTCTCATCCGGCGTCGTTGGCTGTGCACTCGGGCTATTGACATAAATCGTAACGTCAGAACCTTTCTTTACTTTGGTTCCGATTGCCGGGTCAACCTCCATGACTTCGCCCTCGGCCACCTTGCTGCTGGTTCCTGTTTTTACAATAATATTGAAATCGCTCAGGATTGATTTTGCTGTCTCCTCATCCAGGCCGATTACATCACGGATTGCAATTTCTTCCGCGTCCTTGGATCCCTTGCTGATCACCAGCGTAACGGTAGATTCCGGCGCAACCTGACTTCCCTCTGACGGGTCAACGGAAATAACCAAGCCTTCTGCAACGGTATCGCTGAAATCC
>ENA-OQDE01000355-OQDE01000355.1-human-gut-metagenome-genome-assembly--contig:-NODE-355-length-28421-cov-9.306072_pt1 | contig 28421 bp, 30 predicted proteins | sample MGYA00242768_ERZ504595 | MGnify/ENA primary metagenome ERZ504595 (study PRJEB26092, sample SAMD00036307) | human gut metagenome | host: Homo sapiens | study: EMG produced TPA metagenomics assembly of... | reverse complement strand
AGTAGGATTGTTTACAAGAATTATCGGTAAAATCAGTGCCTTTACGGCAATGCAATATTTAAATCACATTAATAATAGACCCATTGGAAGAGTCAAGTATGCACTGGCTTAATTCCGCCAACGGGTTTTGGGTAGTTTTCTTGTGCATATATTTCATCAAATCCGTTAGTGCGGAGAAAAGCGTTCATATTATCGTATTGTGATTCGTGCGTCATGAAGAACAGGTTCCGATAGCCATTATCCTTTAATACGGTGGGCAACCCCGAATAGACAGGTACCACTGCTCCTTTCATGGCATTCCGTTTCATGATGGCAGGGAAAGAGTAGAGGGTGGCATACATTCCGTGGTTGGTATGTATGCCCGCTGAATAAAAATGGTCAAAACTGAGAGATTCCAGATAAAGGCTGTCTAGGAAAGGAGTCAGTTTTTTGGTAGATCCGAAATGCTCCATCAAGTTGGCCGACATCGATTCCATGAAAATAAGAACAACATTCTTTTGTGTAGGGACGGCTGCGCATTTCACTTCACGTGCAATGGGGGAGATGCCTTCTATTCCTTTTCTTTGCAATATACTTTGCATATTGGTTATTGCCTCCTGTTCCGGCATCAGGTGAAGATAGCGGTTTTCCTTACGGTTATCATCCAGTGTGCTGGTAAGTAGATTAAAGACAGGATTAACCCCTAGCTGATTCAGGAATGGATCGGTACAATAGTATGCTTGACTTACCCTGATGGGGTTATATCCCATGCGTCCCCGTATTCCGAATAGACAAAGTCCTATACAAACAGCACCGGCGGCGAATATACATAGGCGGTTTATCGGGCTGATGGAAGTAGATTTCGAATTGATGAGATGATAGAAATAAGAAGATAACCGTAGTACACTTCCTGACAGCAGAAGAATAGATATCAGTCCTAGAAAAATAGGGAAATAGAATGATGTTTCACCCAATACCATTCCGGCAGTAGTGGCTCCATATCCGAACCAATTGTAAATGGAAGAATTGATTGTCTTAAAAAAATAGGAGAAATAAGGGATGTTGGCTGCCGAAATAATGAACGACAGTGAATAAAATAGAATGAAAAAGATAGAGATAAATCTGAATACCCACTTGGAGTGATAGTTGCAGAGAGCGGTTATCCATAAAATGACTAATGGTAACAGCAATATGTAGCAAGCTATAACATTGTCAAACCATAGCCCTTTTATAAATGCAGTGGCTTGCATGAGAAAGTTGTTTTGTATATCGGGAGGAAACTGATAATCTATTGAGGTGAACAGGACAAGCCGGAACAGGAAGAAAAAAAGTAAAGCAACTATATGTATGATTAATAAGTAAAGTAAAGAAAGAGTAAACTGTTGGATAAGCTTAGCCTGATTCTTACATGCTGTTACAGATTGCTGCATGAGTGAACGGAGATATTTCATTTGTTTTAGTAAAGTTTGCATTTGTTTGAATCAATCCGGATGATTGACAACAAAGGTAAACAGAATTTTAGAAATATCAAAAGAGGGTATGCCAAAAGTAAAATTGGCTGCCAATTTGTTCACTTTAGGGGCAGACATGTGAGTCCGCCCGAAAATATGGGCAAGCAGTTTCCGTTTCTTATCCTATTTCTCGGGAAGGAGTAAGGCGGTCTCTTTTCATAGTCAGAACAAAAGGACAGAATAGCCGTGCTATCCGGTTGAGGCGCTCCAGACGTCCGTCTTTCCGCGTTCCGTTTAATTTCTGCCGGAGGAGTTCCCATAATTGCAGTTTTACCCGGTCTGTTGTGCTTAGTTTGGCAATGCGGTTGTAAAGCATTCCCCTTCGTATGCACCGTTTGTATCTGCTCAGGTGGGTAAGGTGTTGTTCCATAATGCGTACTATCTCAATATCTTCGCTCTTACCCCCTCCGTTGTTTTCAGCTTTGACGGTAACTTTCTGGTTATGTTGTCTGAAGTAGTTCAGTACTTCATATCTTTCTATAATGTCTCCTTGCATTGCCATATAAAACCAGAACAGCCAGTCGCCGCTGTAGCGCATTTGCAGGCATTGTTCCATATTTTGGGCATTTACCATGCTTTTTCTGAAAATGGCCGAGCTTGCATTGGCTATATAGCTGCGCCAGTAAAGGTTATGTTCGGCATAAGTCTTCCCATTGAATACGGCGTATGGAGTATGGCAGATTTCCATTTGTTCATGTCGTAACTCAGCACATTACCGTCTTTATCAATATACTTGGAACCGGCAAAGCATACGGCGGCTTGTTGGTATTTCTCCATTAAAGGAACTACTTTCTCTAAAAAAGTAAGCTCACACAAGTCATCGGCTTCGGCTATCCATATATATTTTCCTTTGGCTAATTGCATGCCTTTAAACCATTGTTTAAATGGATTTCCGGTGTTGTGTTCGTTTAATAGAATATGGCTCACTTTGGCATGGCCTTGATAGTCCGATAATACCTCTTCGCTACCGTCTGTTGAGGCATCATCAAGTAAAATCAGTTCGATATTCTGATAGGTCTGTTGCAGAATACTCTGAATTCGTAGATTGAGGTATCGTTTATAATTATAATTAGGTACCACTACACTGACCAAGGGAAGTGCATTCATGCTTTATTGTTAAGTTAGTTCTTGTTTTATTTCTACAAATGTAATGTTATACAGGTAAATAAACAAGTTGCTTCTTTGTTTTTTTTCAAAAAACAGGAATTTTGTTGAACTTTTAAAAAGAAACGATAATTAACATTTTAGTATGCAGTCTTTCTTGTATCTTTGCATTATACACTACATAGCATTTGCTGTATTAAACTAAAAATTAAATTAGACATTAGACTATTGTTTAAATTCAATTAGTATGAGAAAGAAAATTCTTTTTATTATTCCGTACATTCCTTATCCGCTGGATTCGGGCGGTAATCAAGCTTTCTTTAATATGGTGGAATATCTGCGTCATAAGATGGCCGTATCTGTATTGCTTTATCCTGAAACAGGGAGACGTATGCAAGATGTAGAGTCATTGAAGAAAATTTGGGATAATGTGGATTTCTTTATTTATACTCCTAAAACTAAAACTGTCAGATTACCCAAAATTAAACATCCTTTTTATTATAAATGGCTGCAAAAGATACATGCGTCTGTAACCCGTAAAATGAACCGGCAACAGATATGGACGGATGAAACGGGCGAAGTTGTGGATTTAGTACGGGGAAAGAGTACTTTGTTCAGCTCTTGTTTCCAGCCGCTAGACCAGGGGTATGTGGAGTATGTTTCTCAGGTGGCTCATTCAGGTTTTGATATTATTCAAGTAGAGTTTTATGAACTGTTGTCATTGGGATTCTTGTTGCCTGAAAATGTACAGACTATTTTTGTGCATCATGAACTCCGCTACATCCGTAATGAAAAGGAGATTACTTTGTTCAGGGAACAGACTGCCGGTGACAGGATGTTGTTTCATATAGCAAAGGATTTTGAGCGCAGTGCATTATTGAAATATAAAGATGTTATTGTTCTGACTGAAGTAGACCGTAAAATTATGGAGGACTTCATAGGACGGAAAGACCATATCTACACTTCTCCGGCTGTGGTGCAAGTGGGTGACAGGCTGGAACAGCCTTTTGTTCCGGTCCAAAGCGGACGCCTGACTTTTGTGGGAAGTGAGGATCATTTTCCCAATCTGGATGCCGTGGCATGGTTCTGTCACGAAGTGATTCCGCATCTGCGTAAACGTCATTTTTCGTTTACATTGCAAGTAATTGGTAAATGGCGTGGAGAGTGTATCAATCGTTTGCAGTCCGAATACCCGGAATTGAAGCTGGCAGGCTATGTGGAAGATCTGGGCTCTTTTTTAAAAGGCAGTGTTGCTGTTGTTCCAATACGTATCGGTAGTGGTATGCGTATGAAAATATTAGATGCTGTATTGTCAAAAGTACCTTTTGTAACGACGGCAAAGGGTGTGGAAGGCATTGATTTTAAGGATGGTGAAGATTGCTTGATTGTTGATGACCCTGCCGGATTTGCAGAAGCTGTCATAGCCTTGTCAAGTAATCCGCAGTTGCAGAGACAGTTGGTTACCCATGCGGAAGACAGTTTGCGGCAAGTATATAACCCCGGACAGATGCAGGAAAGAAGGCTTGCCGTGTATGAACAAATATTAGGGGATAAAGTGGGGTAATCTTGGGTGATTATTTCTTTTTTGTTACCTTTGCGGCATTATATATAATTGATAATTATGCTGAAACAGTTCTTTAGTTTGTTGAAGCGGTATATTCTTCCATACCGCAAATATTTGACATGGGCATTGATACTGAACTTTCTGTCGCAATGGCTTAATGTGTTTTCGTTCATGGCGATTGTGCCAATTGAACATTCTGTTCAAAATTGATACCAAGTCTTATGAGTACATTCCTATGGATATTCATAATTTGGATAAGGATGTACTCATAAATAATGCCTATTACTTTGTGAGCAATTTTGTGGCTACAATGGTGCGTTCTATACACTTGCCATGATGGGAGGAATACTTATCTTTATGACTATGTTGAAAACTGCCGGTTATTTTGCTTCTGCGGCTGTCATGGTACCTTTGCGTACAGGTATTGTCCGGGATATCCGTATTCAGGTTTATAATAAAGTGTTAAGTCTTCCTTTGAGTTTTTTCTCAGAAGAACGTAAAGGAGATATCATAGCCCGTATGAGTGCGGATGTTACGGTGGTGGAGAACTCGTTGACCAGTTCCATCGATATGCTTATCCGTAATCCTATCGCTCTTTTGGTTTGTTTTGTCACTCTGTTTTCGGTAAGTTGGCAAATGACGCTTTTTGTTATCTTTATTTTACCTCTGACAGGTTGGATAATGGGGGTTGTCAGCCGGAAGCTGAAAAGACAGTCCTCTACAGCACAGGCGCAATGGGGAGATATTATGTCCCAATTGGATGAAACATTAGGAGGTTTAAGGGTTATCAAAGCGTTTATAGCCGAAAGCAAAATGTCTGCCCGGTTCTCTAAAACAAACAATGACTTCCGCGATGCAATGAACGAGATGATTATCCGGCAAAGTTCAGCCCACCCCATGAGTGAGTTTTTAGGCACTTGTGTGATTGTGACCGTGCTGTTGTTTGGCGGTGCTTTAATCTTAAATACAAACTATGCTCCGATGGATGCGGCTACTTTCATATTTTATCTGATTATCCTTTATAGTATCATCAATCCTTTGAAAGAATTTTCAAGAGCATTTTATAATATTCCGCAGGGATTGGCCAGTATGGAGCGAATTGATATGATATTGAAAGCGGAAAATCATATCGTAGAGCCGGAGCAGCCTTTGCCATTGGACGCTTTCACAGATAAGTTAGAGTTTAAAAATGTAAGTTTCAGCTATGTAGAAGGGCGTCCGGTCTTGAACCATATCAATCTGACTGTTCCTAAAGGAAAAACGATTGCACTGGTGGGCCAGTCCGGTTCCGGAAAGTCTACTTTAGTGGACTTGGTACCGCGTTATCACGATGTATCGGAGGGTGCATTGCTGATTGACGGCAAAAATGTGAAAGATGTATCCATCCACAGTTTACGTTCTCTGATTGGTAATGTAAATCAGGAAGCTATTCTGTTTAATGACACCTTCTATAACAATATTACTTTTGGTGTAGAGAATGCCACTATGGAGCAAGTAATAGAAGCTGCCAAGATAGCGAATGCACATGATTTCATTATGGAAACGGAAAAAGGATATGACACGATGATTGGTGATCGTGGAGGGCGTTTGTCCGGTGGTCAGCGTCAGCGTGTCAGTATAGCCCGTGCAATTTTGAAAAATCCTCCTATCCTTATATTAGATGAGGCTACTTCGGCTCTTGACACAGAGTCCGAGCGTTTGGTTCAGGAAGCGTTGGAGCGTTTGATGAAATCGCGTACTACTATCGCTATCGCACATAGATTGAGTACCATTAAGAATGCCGATGAAATTTGTGTACTTTATGAAGGCGATATCGTAGAAAGAGGAACTCACGATGAACTGATAGCCTTGAATGGATATTACAAGAAGTTGAACGATATGCAGTCTTTGTAAAGTGGAGCAAATAAAGAAATTGGCAATTGTTATTCCTGCCTACAAGGGGCTTTCCTTAAGGAAACGCTCGACTCAATTGCAGTTCAGGCCCATAAAGATGAGTTCGTGTTATATATAGGTGATGATGCAAGTCCTGAAAGATTGGATAAGATTGTGGAATCTTATCAGAATAAGGTAAATCTGGTGTATCATCGCTTTAGCGAAAATATGGGGGGCAAAGATTTGGTGGCCCATTGGGAGAGGTGTATCCAGCTGTCTGCAGAGCCGTTTATCTGGCTTTTCTCGGATGATGATTTGATGCCGGCTGATGGTGTGGAACGTGTCATGGAGGCTTTGTCGCGCCCACACCATCAGCGAGGATATTTCTTTCGTTTTCCATTAGCTGTCATTGATGGTGAAAACAAGCGGATACGTGCCAATCGTCCTTTGGAAGAAGGAAGTGTGTCTTGTTACCGGCTGCTGCTAGATAAGTTACAGGGAAAGATAGATTCGGCTGCCGTAGAGTACGTGTTCAGTCGGGAGATATGGCAGTCGGCGGGTGGTTTTGTTCATTTTCCTATGGCTTGGTGTTCGGATGATGCTACGTGGGCTGCTTTTGCCCGTCATGCGGGGGGTGTTATTTCTTTGCCGGGGCAGCCTGTATGTTGGAGGAATGTTGAAGGTGCAAACATCAGTAACTCTGCCGGTCATGACAAAGATAAATTGCACGCTACTATTCTTTTCTTGAGATGGATGAGGAATATGTTTTCCGATTATGTGGATGATCCGGAGCTGATTAGTGCATTGCAATGCTATATCCATACCATCCTTCGTATTTCATTGCATAAACATTATAATATATGTGGTTTGTGGGGGGGATCTATGGCTTTGGGAAGATTTAATAAAAGGGCGGCCTTTACTACGTTTTTCAGGAATTTTAGGTTGTTCTCTTAATTTCATTTATGCAGCCGCTTGCGATTTCTCAAGAGTGCCTGTATTTTCATAAAAAGTTTGGGTGCATATATGCCCTCACTTCATATTTCTGTCCTGTATGTATAGTCAGATGTATATCTTCCTGTCATATATTGTTTCACTTTTTTAAAGAAGGACATTGGGGAGTTTTTTCATCCGTAAGGAATTGTGTGGTTTTAAAATCAGATTCATCCTTAAAATATCTTATCCGCATCCCTAAACATTTCTTGCTGTATGGTTAAGGGTTTTCTTCCTGTTTGTTCTATCTCCGCAAGCTTTGGAGTTAACTCCATAGTCTTGGGAGATAACTCCAAAGCTTATGGAGATAACTCCAAAGGCTATGGAGATAGAATAGATGCATATAAAAAGGTTTAATCTGGAGATAGAAAAAGCTTATGCAATAGGGCTGACTGCTATACACATCCATTCATTCCCTTATTTATTGGAAGAATTTATAGATAGCCTGTATTATTGATTGTCTTATTTTGAAGGAAAGATAATGAATTCTTTTAAACGTTTTGATCTTTTTCACCGTTGCCATGCCTTCGTTATCCGTCATTCTGTGAAAGTACACACTCTTTATTGCACTTTTGCAAGGAAAAAGTCTGAAAATGCCATACTTTATATCAAGTCGGAGCAGCTTACAGGAAAGAATATATAACTGACAGTAAGTAGGTTATGAGAAATTCTGTTTTAAAATGTAGTGAGGGCATGAGGGTATAAGTGAGAGCAATTTTTTTTATCATACTACATAAATATCTTATAATTAACTTGTTATATATGTAGTGAGGGCATGAGGGTATAAATGTTCCGAACTTTCTAGTGAGCTGATATATTAAGAATACTTCGGATGTTATCCAAAGAATAAAATGATACTTTAAGAACAAAGGTTCTCCCTTGATTTTTCAGGTGAATCCTAAAGGAAGCCAGGATTTTTTGAAGGGGGGGATAATGTTAAGACGGTATGAAATTTTATTTTGGATAGCGCTGATTATCTTGTAATTGCATATAAGAGAGCATGGAATTATTAGAATTTTGATTTGGTATGATAAAAATAAAAGTATTATTCATTGATCACTTCCATCCATTTCTTTATGATAATTTCGATGGAAAATTGCTTGCTACTTTCAATAGCGTTGGCAGACATTGATTTACGTAGCTTTTCATCTGTCATCAATAGCTTCATCTGTTTAATATATAGTGATATATCATCATTGGGGATAGCAAACCCATTGACTTTATCTGTTATTATGTCTGTCAATGAAGCAAAACTATGAAAAGCTAAAGGAACGCAACCATATTGTTGTGCCTCGGTTAATGTCAGCCCCCATCCTTCAAAAGATGAGGTCATCATAAAAATAGAAGCTTCATTATAATAAGGTTCCGGATTTTTTGTCCCTTCAAAAAAGACACGTTGTAAGCCATAATGTATGACTAGACTTTTGTACCAGCTTTCCATTTTCCCATGTCCTACTATTTTTAGCTTCCATTCGGATAGAGTATGGTCTGTTTCAATTTCCTTCCAAATCTTTAAAGCCAGAGAAATTCTTTTAGGTTCTTCTTCCAGTCTGGATACAATAAGTACTTCTTTCTTTTTGTGATTATAGTTGGCTAAATCATAGAAAGAGTGAAATGAAAGAGCATTATGGATTATTCTTATTTTACTATCATCTTTTAAATGAGAGTATTCTAGAAACGGCTTTTTGAAATGAGAAGATAATAAGATAACCTTATCGGCAAAATGATATGACTCTCTATATAAAATAGGTAGTTTTATTATTTTTCTTATCTTTTGATATGGAAAGGATAAAAATTTGCTGATGTTTTTCCTAATGTTCTTTCCTTCTTTTAGTTCTTTTTTAGGATTATCTAAGGTGATGAAATTAATTTCCGTGGCAGGACTTACGTGGAGTGCAAACATTAGCTTGCATTTTTTGTTTTGAGACTGGTTTAAAGCAAGTCTTAAACTCTTAGTTAACTTATGCTCTCCTTGATTAATAATGACGTCAATTTTATTTTGTTCTATAAATTGGATTAAATTATTGAGATTGTGATAAGAATTGATTTTAATTGTATTAACGAATTGCTGTTTAATAAAGGATTTGTCAATGTTGTATTTATAGGCAGAGTAACAGTTCACATTATAAAAAGTAGTTAATGCATTTGCAATATTAGCAGTAACTCTTTCAACACCTCCGTATTGTGGCGCAACTTCATTGGTAGTATAAAATAGTATATTCATTTGGGAACTTGTTTTAAATATAATTTTTGAATCTTGTAGACAACTCCCATCTGGTTTGAATTGAATTTCCGTGCAAATATTTTATTAGAGTTAATAAGCGTCTGATAATCATGGTCTTGCCATATATAGGGGCTGCCATGCTCCCAGTCAATTTCCCGCATACTACCGGTATTGGCATTGTTCGTACAATGCATTCTTTCTCGAAAAGGAGAGTTCCATAAAATAGTTTGAATGAATATTTCATCTGCGCAAAGTGTATATTTCATACGATTTAATACAATCTCTTTGTATTGTAATAGATACTTGACTGCGTTTTCGGTAATACTTATCCAATTTCCTCCTTTTGAATTCAAAAGTTTGTTTTCTGCGATAATGGCTTATTTTCTGTACTGCTAATATGAGGTTTCGGATTAATGCTGTAATTCCATGTAACAGATGTTCCTTATCTTTTAACCTTTTTGTAAAAAAATAGTATCGGAATACTTTGCGCTCCAAATCACGCTGATGAGCGGCATCCTGCCAAAAGCCTACAAATTCTTTACCGGCATTCTGCTGGAAAAAAGCATGAATGTAATCTTGGCTTTTTATGGGCAAATCCGTTCCGGATAATAAATGATAATAAGCATAGGGACCGTGTGATAAGGCCGTTTCAAAGAGAAGATATTCTACTTGTACTTGGCTGATATCACCCCAATATACTTTGATGGGATTTTCTATTAAATAAAAGCCGGCTTTCTGCATTTTGACTTTTTTTATTTGCTGAAACAGTTCTGTAGCCCGTTTGTCAATATGCAAATAAATGTCATTACGTTCATCGTCCAACATGGAAAGTAGTACCTCCAGTACCGGATATTCATTGTGGGCGATAATCAGAAATGCATGTTTCATTATATATCAGGTTTTAATCTTTTAAAGAAATTAGGAATCGTTACATCCGGAATAATGAATCCGTCTTTGCGAAGTGCTTCAAAATAAGCACTGCCGATAACACGTTCATATTCAGCCTCTAGTTTTCCTTCTTTATGTAACTGATAGAAGTAGCGCCAGTGGCGACCTCCGTGTCTGCCTTGTGTTGCTCCAGTTGCTTGCCGCCATTTATCATCTTTCCATAAACTGCTGCTTGCCGCGTATATTGTAATGATATACATGGATATGGCTGTCGGCAGAGTTTTGTGGGAACATGGTTACTTTATGGTTTCCCATTGAAATTTGCAGGTAACCGGCAGTCCGGTGAATGACTTTTTTGTTCTGACGCTCAAACAGCGAATAGAGTGACAAGTCATATTTTTCAGGTTCGGTTACCGCTTTTACAGTCTTATCCCATTGCCAAAAGGGCTTTTCTTCTTCAGGATAGACACTTCTCATTTCACAATTCAGCACATTGGCATTGGTGGCATATAATTCATCTTTCAAATTGCCGGTAGGGGCATACCATAATTCGTCGGCATCGGCATTGATAATCCAGTCGGCCTTATAAATGGTTTTGGCTTTCCAAATCATACGGTCTACCCAGTCCTTTTGTTCATAGTTGGTAGCCTTTTCTTCTATCACTTCTTTAATCCACCCTTTTTGTTTGTATTTACGGATAATGTCCGGAGTTGAGTCTGTGGAGTTATTATCAGTAATGATAAACCCGTCCACTCCCATCGCTTTATGGAACTGTAAATTCTCTTCCAGCATCCCTTCTTCGTTTTTTACCAGCAATGTCATGAATAATTTGACTTCTTTCGTTTGTTTAAAAGCCAAAGGAAATTCGGATATAACGTGCCCTATTTTGGATAGTAATAAATTGCTCATAAATAACCAATGATTATTGATTTCTACCTGTCATATTAGAGATAATTAATACTATTGTCAAAAGAATTTGTTTTATTCTGAACTCATTATAATAGATAACGTAATCCTTAGTTTCTCATAATATTCTGATATCTAATTATATAACAAATTTACTCTTTTTCTGTAAATATAGTATATAAATGCTAGTTTATTATGAAACATTAACTTGTAAGAGTGTTGCCGTTTTTTAGCTCATAATTCCAAGTTTTTCATGTATTCCGTCGCAATAGGCTTTCCATAATCGGGGTATATCTTTCCATTGATAGGCTTTTGCAAACGGACTGGTGAACAACGCGATGAAAATATATCCCATTACTCCGTTGAAGCCGCGAAGATATTTCACTGCTATGTTGCGTCCGTAGTGATGGTTTAAATAAGTTGAATTACGGATCTGATAAAAGCGTTTCCACTTTTTCTTCTTGCTTCGCTCATTCCATGTGTCGTTGGAGAAGAATTTCTCTTTATCCATCAGGGCATCAGTATATAGAGTATTTTGTACCCTGCCCGTATGGTGCGGAGACAGTAATCTGTATCATCACAGAAAATGAAAAGGTCTTTATTGGGAAGACCTATCTTCTCAACGACTTCGCGGCGGATGAACGGACCTTCGAAAGCTGTTCCCATAATTTCTGTCGGTGAGGTGATGTGCCGTCCTGCCAGTTTCTTGCTGTACATGGATACAAAAGGATTGCTCAGGTTGTATGCCTGGAAGTCATGGGTGAATATTTCTCCTTCGAGCAACCTGCGAGGGGCCAGTATGCCGATATCTTTCTTGCCGGTATACGGCAAGAGTTGTTCCAGACAGTCGGCCCGCGGAAATACATCGTCATCCATGCACCAAATCCAGTCGCACCCGCCTGATAAGCGTATTGTATGCCTGTATAGAATCCTCCCGCACCGCCCACATTGGTCTGATTGATTACTGTCAGCCCTTCCTGTGCGGCAAGCCATTCCGTTGTACCGTCCGTGCTTCCGTTATTTACTATTACAATGGAAGATATCGGCTTGTTTTGTTGCAGACAACGAATATTTCTTTTCAGAAGTTCCATTCGGTTGTAGGTTACAACTACGGCTATAATGTTCATGATGCATTTAGTTTTTAGTAAAGGTTATCTATTTTTCCCGGCTGTACGCTTCTATAGGCTCTCATGAGCTCAAAGCATTTTTCCACATCAAAGTTCCGTGCCTTGGCGTATTCTTCTGCCATCCATCGGTGCATTTGTGGAGTTGCCGGCAGGCGTTCAAAGTTTTTGCAGCCGGTCTTCATATCTATGGGGCCGATGTACATCCGGTTCAAATCGACAATTTCTATTGTTATGCCATTGGGAGTTTTCTGAAACAGGATGTTGGCACGTCCGTAGTCTTTGTGGGCGTATCCGTGTTCGTGAAGACGGGCGGTCACTTTGCCTATGGCGCGGAATACTTCCTCGGCGTAGTCGAATTGCTGTGTGAACAGGTTGTCGTAAATGTAGGGGCAGGTGGAGAGGAGGCTGATATAATAACTTTTATCGAACAGCAGCCCTGAACGTATATTCATATATCCCACCGGTTGCGGAGTGCCTACACCTATTTTCAGCAGCATTTCTGCATGGTCGTAAGAGCGTTTTGCCTTGGATGGACGAAATATGCCATATACAAACCGGTTGATAAGGTGGGGGCTGTGAAAGGATTTGATAACATATTCTTTGCCATTGTATTCCATTTTCCGCAATTCATTGCGCCCTTGGTGAATAACAGTACCTTCATTCCTTTGGAAACGTTCGGGAATGGATACTATAAATTCTTCCAGATTTTTGAAATCAGGGTGAATCACTAAGGTGCGGGGATGAAACAAACGCTCTGTCTTGCTCATATCATTATAATAGTGTTAAATTTTGTCTAGTCCTTTGGTATATTTCAACCAGTAATATTTTAAAGGATTCTTGTATTTCAGTTGTTTCCACGGACGGCTGCTATGGGGCCTGTGCCATACGGGCAACGTGGTGAACAGGTAGTTTTGGAAACCTCGTTTCAGTGACTCGTGCGAGATGGTCACATCATACCAGTTCTTGCTTGGGTCTAATGTTTGAAAGTCAAATGCTTTCAGCAGTCCGGGGGTGAGTAGTGAACAGCAGAAGCTGCAATGCTTTTTTTCCGGGTACACTTGATTCTCTGTCCCTTGGCGTGTAGGTAGGGGTAATTGATTACGCCTTTTTCATCGGTTGTCACAGCTGCTGCAATTCCGCATTGTTTCTGTTGCAATGCTCCATTGTATAGTGATTGCAATGTGTTTTTTTTGACAATAACATCCGATTCCACAATCAGTAATCCTGCATCTGCTTCGATGGCTTCTTTTTGTGCTGTTTGTAACACCAGTAGATAGTTGGGAGAGGGGTGGTCGGTCAGGTCTGATAAGTTGACCAGACGAAAATTCCATTGACGGGCGGCCTCTTCCAGCCGATGGGTATTTTCTTCCGTGCTGAAATCGTTATAGACAGTATAAGTGAAAGGAACCAAAATATCCGATTCCATGATTGCTTTTACGGTTTCAAGCGTGGAGTCAATCGAATCTTTTACGGGTGTTATGATATGAAGGCACTTCATTGGTTTGTTATCTATGTTGTTTGTCAATTTAGGAATATCATGCAAATTTAGCGGAAAACCTTGGGGAGTCCAAGGATTTCCTTTTATTTAAATGTCTTTTTGCATAAGGCGAGGGCGGCGGCTACGGTATCGTCCATGTCGGCGTATGCGTATTGTGCCAGACGGCCTCCGAATAAAACGTCTTTCCGCTCAGAGGCCAGTTTTTTATATTGGCTCATCATTTCGGTGTTCCGCTTGTCGTTTATCGGATAGTAAGGTTCTTTGCCCGGCGCGAAATCATCGGGATATTCATACGTGATTACAGTGGTGGGCTGTGTGCCGAATTCAAAGTGTTTGTGCTCAATGATTCGGGTATAGGGTACCTCACGTTCTGTATAATTGACTACTGCGTTGCCTTGGAAATCCTCTGTTTCCAGCTGTTTATGTTCAAAGCGCAGGCTTCTGTATTCCAGATGTCCGCATTGGTAATCGAAGAACTGGTCTATGCATCCGGTGAACAGGATATTGTCTGCCAATGCGTCCAGTTCATTGCGGTTGCTGAAATAATTGGTGTTGAGACGAACCTCGGTTCCTTCCAGTAACGCATCGATAAGGGCGTTGTATCCGCCTTTGGGGATTCCTTGGTAGCTGTCATTGAAATAGTTGTTGTCATAAATGAAACGGAAAGGAATACGTTTGATGATGAATGCCGGTAATTCTTTGGCGGAACGTCCCCATTGTTTCTCTGTATAACCTTTGATAAGGCGATGGTAAATGTCTTTTCCACATAGCTTTAATGCTTGCTCCTCCAGGTTGGCGGGGGTGGCGATATGGTCAAATTCTTTACGTTGCTCTTCTATCTTGGCCTTGGCTTCCGCCGGAGTCTTTACTCCCCACAGCTGATAAAAAGTGTTCATGTTGAAGGGAAGATTGTATAATTTCCCGTCAAAGTAAGCCAAAGGGGAGTTGGTGTATCGGTTGAATTCGACAAAGCTGTTTACATAGTCCCACACTTCTTTATTGTCGGTATGGAAGATATGTGCACCATATTTATGTACATGGATGCCCTCCATATCTTCACAGTAGATATTGCCTCCGCGATGATTGCGCTTGTCAATTACCAGGCAATGTTTACCTACTCGTTTTGCCTCGTGGGCAAAAACGGCGCCGAACAAACCGGCACCTACTATCAAATAATCATATTTTTCCATAATCACTTAGTTTCTTCCTGTTGTCTGCGCAGCCACTCTTCTTTGGTTCTTTTCCAGCGGTTATGGCTCCAGAGCCAATATTGGGGATGCGCTTTTATTGTTTGTTCCAATTCTCGGGTAAACAAATCGGTCAATTCAAAATCGGGTACTTGCCGGGGGGTGTCGCACAATGGTTTGAGCCGGCAGTGGTAGTATCCTCTTTTGACCCGTGTTACGTCAGCATAATAAATCAAGGCGTCCACTTGCTTGCCTATTTTCTCCGTACCGATGAAAACCGGTGTTTCTTGGTTTAGAAATTCAGTCCAGTGATGTATGCTGTTCCACTTGGGTGCTTGGTCCGAAATAAATCCGATAATTGCCTTTTGCTTTGTCCGTTTTAATTCAATGATGCGGCGCAAAGTCGTTTTCATGGGGATGCATTCGCCTCCGAACTGGTTGCGTAATCTTAGAAATAGTTTGTCGAAAGCCTGATTGTACAGTGGATGATAGATTTGTCCGCAGGATATGTCTTTGGAAATCCAATAAGGCAAGGATGCAATCCATTCCCAGTTGCAATAATGCCCTAAATAGATAAAACAGAAGTCTTTGTTCTTTTTGTTCATGCTTTCCACTATCTCGTCCAGTCCTTCAAAAGTCATTCTTCTCATCAGTTGTTTTTTGAAATGGAGAATAACTTGAGCGTTTCTACTATATAGTCGCAAAAGAAAGAGTAAAATTGTTTCTCGATTTGGACAATCTCTTTTAAATCTTTCTCGGGGAATGAGTTTGATAAATTATTGCGTATGATTTTACGTCTGTAGCGGATGCAATAATAGAGCGGATAAAAAAGAAGATCGGATATGAAATATAAGAATCGCAAGGGTAGAAGCGAAAGCAAATACCACAAAAAGAAAACGGAATAATATATGAGATTTATTTGTTTCATTTAACTGATGACTTTGTTTATGTGTTCTATTACCATTTCGGGAGTTATGCCTTGCAGACAGGCATAATCTTTTCTATAACAGTGCTTTTCTCCGGATAAGGAACAAGGACGGCAGGGCAGGTCTATCTGTATTGTGTTTGCCGCAGACTGATTCCATCCTGCAAAGCCTGCACAGGGATGCGTTGCCCCCCAAATGGACACAACCGGGATGTTCACTAATGATGCAAGGTGCATATTGGCGGCATCCATTACCAGCATGACGTCCATATTGCTCATGAGGGCCAATTCCATATTTATGGTTAGTTTGCCGGCTGTTGAGATGACATTGGGGAAATGTTGGCCCATTCTTCCAATACTTTGATTTCTTTTTTCCCGCCTCCGAATAAGAAGATTTTTGTATGGTCGCGTGCAGATAGATGTTTGAGGATCTGCTCTTGCTTTGACAACGGATAGATTTTGCCTACATGTGTTGCAAAGGGAGCGATTCCAATCCATGTTTCTTGGTTCTTCTCACCGGTTAACGGAGCCAGGCTGGAAATATTGCCTTTATTCTTTCCGAAAAGGGAGAGGAAACTTAACCGGATGGGGTAACCTATCTGACTGAGCGTATGGGCACAGCGCTGAAAAAAGGAGTCTTGCTCTGTATATATTTTATGTTTCCGCCGTATCAGTTTTTGCAGTTCCCGCCTGTTCTGCTTGATGTGGGCTGCTTTTATGCCTGCCAGACGAAAACGCCAGCAAAGAAAACGGCTGCGGAATGTGGGCTGGAAAGCGGCTACGGCATCAAATTTTTCTTCTTTTAAATCATTGTACAGCCATCCCAGACCCATTAATCCGGCATGTTCTCCTCTGAAATCTGCCCCACGGAAAATAACATTGTCCGGCACATTCTCGAATAAGGGGGAGAATGTGTCTATGCTCAGCACCATGATTTGATGCTGGGCATATTGCGTAGCCAATGAGTGAATGACCGGGATTGCCATTGCCACATTATTGATGGATGAAAAGCAGATTACAAGAATCTTGGACATAACAGCTGTTTTATTGAATGTACAAATCTATGCAAAGTTTTCTAATCAGCCAATTATTATTCGGTAAAAGTGTCTACCTTTGTTCCCAAGCAAGTTTTTGAAAGATGAAAATAATTGTAGATAATAAAATACCTTATATACATGAAGCTGTCGAACAGATAGCCGATGAAGTGGTGTATTTGCCCGGCAGTGGTTTTACCGCCGGGGATGTACGGGATGCTGACGCATTGGTGATCCGTACCCGTACCCGTTGTAACCGTGAACTGCTGGAAGGAAGCAAGGTGAAATTCATTGCTACTGCGACCATCGGTTTTGATCATATTGATGTGGACTATTGTGATGAGGCGGGAATTGTATGGAAAAATTGTCCCGGTTGTAATGCCGGCAGTGTGGAGCAGTACCTGCATTCGGTATTATTATTGTTGAAACGCCGGAAGGGGGTGAGATTGGAAGAAAGCTGTCTGGGGATTGTTGGGGTAGGACATGTGGGAAGCCGTATCCAACGTATGGCGGAGGCATTGGGGATGCGGGTCTTGCTGAATGATCCTCCACGTGCGGACCGGGGGGAAACGGAATTTGTGGATTTGTCTGTACTGGCAAGGGAATGTGATATAATAACCTTTCATACTCCGCTGAACAGGAATGGGAAATATAAAACGTTCCATCTGGCGGATGCGGATTTCTTTGCCGGTTTGCAACGGAAACCTTTTATTGTGAATACTTCTCGTGGAGAAGTAATAGAGACATTGGCTTTGCTTGATGCGCTGAAGACAGGCCGGATACGTGATGCGGTTATTGATACGTGGGAAAATGAACCGGATATTCACCCGGATTTGTTGCAGAAAGTTTTTTTGGGAACCCCTCATATAGCAGGGTATTCAGCTGACGGAAAGTCGAATGCTACACGGATGGCATTGGAGGAGCTTTGTAACTTCTTCCATATACAGGCTGATTTTAAAATAGTACCGCCTGCTTTGCCGTATATGGATTATTCTTCTGATCCGGAAGAGGCTTTTCTACAGGTGTATGATCCGACTCGTGACAGTGATGCATTGAAACGGCATCCCGAAGAATTTGAACATTTGCGGGGGAATTATCCATTGAGGCGTGAAATTTCTTTTTTACCGTAGGGGGACATTTCAATGTACCCTACGGTGGCCAGAACTTTTAGTCTGCTTTTGCTGTTTGCATCTCTTCTGCTACAATCTGTTCGCAATCTTCAATGCTGTATCCCGATGCGGGTTCGCTCCAATACCATAAGGCGGGAGCTTGTTGTAATGTATCCATAATCAATTATTTTTTAGATGGGTTATTCAATGTTATAGTTGTTTCCGAATGTTGGTTGCCGCCCAGAATACCTGTTCCTCCCTCCACATTGCTGTAAACCCGTAGAGGTTCGGCTAGTCCAATGTTACCCAAGCCTCCTTCTAACGTGCTTCCGGCAATTTTTTGTAAGGACAACAGGTATAAAAAGTAGGATTCGGAAAGGGAATAGATGGAAATGATTCTTTGTTCTGTTTCGTCTAACTCTGCCGTTGTCTCTTTTATTTGTAAAGTATAGGTTTGTCCGTTAATGCTTTGGTCGGTAAAGAGGCTCCTCCTCTTTTTTCCAATCCGTTGAATGCCATACTTCGTCCAATATGGCATCCTGTTCCTTGAATACAGGATCTATATAATCTATTTCTGTTTCGTAGTAACCGTAATAGCCTGTTTTTATTTGTGTGATTTTGGCCAGATAATAATTGTTCTTTTCCGGAAATTCATCAAACGTGACTTCATAGTATATTTCAAAATAGTCGGAAATTGTTCCTTGATAACTCCGTTACCTTTTTTAATTGTATGACTGGCGTTTTTTATAGCTACTTTCTTTGGTATGATATCTTCTGCCGTTACCGTACCATATTCGGGGGTGGATGCAACAATTTTTATCCGGTCTCCTTCTGCCGGAATTGTATTTGAAAGGAATAAGGTATCCGGCTGGTCTGGGTTCCGGGGATTATTCAGTGTTTTCCATTGCATGGTTTCTATGTATTGATTGTTGATATAGAGCTCCACATGGGCGTGAGGGAGATTGACATAAGGCTTCTTGTCTGGATAGAACCAGGTCCGGGTGATGGAGGCCATTACCACTGTGTCGGGGGATACTACACTGTTTATTACCATTTTGGGCGTAGTGCGATATTCGTCCAAATCTATTTTTCGATAACAGGAGGTAAGGAACACTCCTAGAAGTAATGTATATAGCAGATGTTTCATAATCATTTAAAATTTATAAGTGTAAGAAACTGATGGTATAATGGGAACTATGCCCAGGGTATAGAAGCAGTCGTTATTATACCACCATCCTTTGCGTATGCTGACGGGTGCCATGTAGGAATAGACATTGTAGATGCTGATATTCCATATTCCCATCCGGTTCTTTTTCTTTGGCCGGTAAATATTGATGCCCAAGTCGAGTCTGTGATAGGCGGGAAGTTGGAAATTATTACGTTCCGTATAATAGTCTAATCCGCCTGGATCTATATAAGGAGGAACCAGGCTGCCTCCCGGAAACGGATGTTGGGGAGAAACGGCCTGGTAGTTTTCGAAAGAAACCGTGAGCCGGTTACCGGTTGCGTAGGTCCAGCTTCCGGTCAACTCCAGTTTGGGCTTGATTTTCCAATTGGCTATTATATTGAATTTATGTCGGTTGTCGAATTTGGCAGGAAAACGCTTGCCTTTATTTATCTCAGTGAACTGTCTGTCATTCCAGCTTAGAGTATAGCCTGCCCATCCGGTTATTTTCCCTTTTTCTTTGCGGGCAATAAGTTCTACGCCGTAAGAACGTCCTTTTCCTTGAGTCAGTTTGTCTTCCCAGCTGGTGGAAGGAGGGAGAAACTGGTAGTTGTCTTTATAGTCCATCAGATGTTTCATCCATTTATAATATCCTTCTATGGAGAAAGAGTAGATTTTGTTGCCGGTGGTGTAATAAGCTCCTACAGCCAGTTGGTCGCTCTGCATCGGTTTCAGCTTGCGGCTGACCGGTATCCATGTGTCTGTGGGCAGGTTGATGTAGCTTTCATTGACTTGATGTACATATTGGCTCATCCGGGTATAAGAGGCTTTGAGGCTGAGTTGCGGATTGATCAGGAAACGACTGGAAAAACGGGGTTCCAGGGAAGTGTACGTTTTCCCGTCAATGGTGTATAGTCCGAGGTGAACCCCGGCGTTTAAACGTATTCTTTTGTTCATTTTCCAGTCTTCTTCCATATATATGCCTAATTCATGTGCAGGTAGGGCAGTGTCGTTGTTTTGTCTGGTCTGGGTGGTCATGCCATTGGAAAAATGCGATTTTTCGTCTACGGGATGAAAACGGTGGTAAATATAATGAGTGCCGAAATGCAACTGGTGGGAAGCATTGGGGCGGAAATCGAAATTGGCTCGTATGCTGAGGTCGTCAATGCGGTTCCGGGTTGAACTTTCCTGTGATACGTAGTTGGCTTCTGTTCCTTGGTAGTAGTCTCCTTTCAAGGTGGAAGAATAGTGGGTAAAGGCGGCATTCACATTACCGAAGAGTTGGTTGTTGAATACGTATGACCAGCCGGTAAATGCATGATGTTTCCCCATCGCAGTCTGCCGGTGTTTCTGCTTTCATATCCGTTGTCACCTTCTCTTTTTTCTCCTCCCTTCAAAAAATCGTTTCCCCAGTAAAGACCGGCATATCCGCGGCTGCGGTCATTGAACTGGTGGTTGAGTTTAAAGTTCATGTCGGTAAAAGCGTATCGTGCCACTATTTGGGTTTCTCCTTTATTTCTGGTAGCGTTCCAGATGGCGATGGTTGGGGCCGAAAGCGCGTCAATCCATGAACGGCGTAATGCAAAGTTGAATGAGGTCCGGTCTTTGACCAACGGACCTTCCAGATTCAGGCTGCCTGAGGTCAGTCCCAGCATGGCGCTTCCGTGATATTCTTTCATGTTGCCATCCTTTGTATGGATATCGACTACGCTGGACAGTCTTCCTCCGTAACGGGCGGGGAAGGCGGACTTAAAGAATTCTACATCCTTTACGGCTTCGGCGTTGAAGGAGGAAAACAGACCGCCCACATGGTTGATCTGGTATAACGGATTCCCTTCTATCATATAAAGATTGTCGTCTCCATTACCGCCCCGCACATACATTCCTGCCAATCCGGCTGTGCCTGCCGATACACCCGGCAAGGTCTGTAGGGTTTTTATAATATCAGCTTCTCCGAATAATACCGGGGTTTGTTGGATCAGGTCTTTGTTGAGACGGGTATGTCCCATATCGGATGTTTGGACTAATGGAGAAGAGGTATATTCTCCGGTCACTACCACTTCGGCTAATTGCTGGTGGCTGTTCAGCAGAACCGGAAGCAGCGTGTCTTGTTCCAATTGTGTGAATGAACGGTGGAAACTGTCATAACCTACATAGGAGATGTTCAGGTATACATCGTTTCCGGCTTCCAGAGTCAGACTGAAAAAGCCGTCGGCGTTGCTGGTTGTTCCTTGATGGCTTTTGGCATCATAGATGGAGGCGCCTATAAGGGACTCTGAGGAGGATTTGTCTCGTATGAAGCCGCTGATTACAATGTTTTTCTGTTTTTTCTTGAGGATGATGTATTTGCCTGATTGTATATATTCTACGGGCAGTTTTTGAAACAGAATGCGCAAACAGTGGGATAACGGCTGGGCGGTTATTGTTATATCTATCGGTAACAGATGTTTTGTTAAGGAGGACTCATACGAAAAGGTTACACCTGTCTGCCGGGTGATTTCTGCCAAAACTTTACGGATGGGGGTTTGTTTCATATCTAATGTTACGAGGGGCTCATCATGTTCTGTTCCTTTTGCCTCAATACAAATGTGCATGAGGCAAAGGAGCAGAAGAAAAGAAAATTTAGAATGGAATTGCATCATTGGGTTATGTCTAGTTTCGTATCTAGTGTTTGGTTTATGATTTCAATTATGTCTTCTATCGGAGTATTGTCAAAGGTCGTGGTCAGATAGTACTCTTTTTGTGGAATTCCGCCGATATGGACCTTATAGACTTCTTCTAATTCTTTTACTACCTTTTTCAAGGGGGCTTCATTATAAACAAACACGTGGGTCTTCCATGCAAAAGTGTTGGGGTCACTTTGTTTGTTTATTTGCATTTGTCCTTTTTGGTTAATGAAGGCATACATGCCTTTTGTCAGGATAGCCTCTTTTTGTTCTTTGTTATAAAAACGGACTTTTCCAGACTCTACGGTTGCCGAAGTCTGATTTGCATTTGCCGTTACTTGGAATTGTGTACCCAGTACTTGTATGTTTGCCAGTTCGGTCTGTACCCTGAAAGGACATTGTTCTTGATGTGTGACTGAAAAATATGCTTTTCCATTTAAAGTGACGTTCCTGTTTTTTTGCCGTATGCCAAGCGGTCATACTGTAAGGCCGAATTCTCTGCCAGCGTAATATGGCTGTTGTCCGGAAGCGTGACTTCTTTGACGGCGTGTGCGGATGAGGCAATGACAATCCAGTCTTGCCTGTCGTATATCCACCACCAACTGAATCCGGCTATCAGGAAAGTGACAGCAGCGATAGTTATCAGTCTATATAATAAGATAGAGTTATTTCTTTGTTTGCCGATACCTAGTTTTTGCCAGGCTTGTGTTGTGTCCAGCCTGTTTTCCCGATAGAACCGGGCTACAAAACGAATATCTTTCTCTTCTTTCTCCATGCGATCTTCTTTCTTTTTATTGTTAAGACAGGGAAAAGACAAAATCCCCCTATTCGCTTGCCGATTTTTTTATCCGAAGAAAAAAGTATATATTTTAATGGCTGTTTCTCGTAATGTTTTCAGTGCCTTACTGATTTGATGTTCGACAGTTTTTATAGAAATACCCAGTTCGGTGGCAATTTCCTGATAAGTAAGGCCGTCACGTTTGGAAAGCAGAAAGATCTTTTTCCGTTCGGTAGGAAGGTGGTCGATGGCTGTCCATAAACGCGCGTCACGTTCTGACCGGATGATGCGTTCTTCTTCTGTTAAATCTTCCAAGTCTGTCAGTTCGGTTGTTTCACAGTGTGTTTGTCGGTTGGTTATCAGTGTGAGTGAGCGGTTACGTACAGTTTGGTACATATAAGCTTTCAGGTTTTGAATAGATGTGCCTCCGACAAGCTTCTCCCATACATCAGAGAAGGCTTGTTGGACGATGTCTTCTGCGTCATCCAGATTTTCAGTATAGCGCAGGGCATACATATTCAGCGGACGGTAAAGACAGCGAAATTGGTATTCAAATTCCTTGGGTGATAATTGCATCCTGTGTTTTATTCTTTTTTGGAAGGCAAACTTACGGCTTTTCTTTTATTTGCCAAGCAACAAGAGATGAAAAAGTCTTTAATTTCATTTAGTAATGATAACAATTCGGGTGCGGGAGGTTATTGTATCGGCTTTTCGGAGGTAGTCATAAAATAGGGCAAACCTCACGGTCTGCCCTATCCGAAACTTTAATATGGAATACCTATTGAAACAAAAATCACAGTCTTTACCTTAAAATATTGCCTTTAAAAGTTTCCTTTATCAGCATTATCCCACCAAAGATGTGTACCGCCTTTGTCGCCGGAAATACCGAATTTGCTGGAATTTTCTTCGTCCAGAAGCTTGATTCCGCCTTCTACTCCCTTAGCGTTGGCATCATAAGCCTGGCTGCTATAAATTACGCGGCGCACACCTTCTTCTGTGTTTACGGCTCCATTACTTTCATTGACGAATGCAGGGAAGAAGCGTGGATAGCCGGTGCGGCGTTGTTCTGCCCAGCCTTCGGTGGATAGAGGGAATAGGGCGAGCCATTTTTGGGTGATGATTCTTTCCAGCTTTTCTTCGTTGCTTGCGCTCTCATCCCATTTTACACTTAATTTATTTACAGCCGGAGTGCTTAATTCGGCTTTGATGGGATCTGTATAGTCTATTTGGGTGCTTGTTCCGTTGATGTAGGCATCTACTGCTCCTTCCGGATATTCTTTGATTCCGGCATAAGCCCCCCGATAAGCTAATTCATTAGTCATGGAAACACGGATTCCATTTTCATATAGGTTCTTTACACTTTCACTGCCGATATCCCATCTTAATTTTGCTTCAGCCAGTAGGAAATAGGCTTCCGCTGCTTTCATGATGGGCAGTGGCATGGAATAAGAGGAACCGTTGTTTCCTTGAATCCAACCGGAGAAGTTACCCCAACTGTTTGGTTTGGCAGGCAGGCCACTGGCAAAACGGATACCCAGGTATTGACTATTGGCAGCTACTGTGGTAGTACCGGCTTCGTTTTTGATATCTCCGGTATTCAGGGTCATATATAACGGTTGGCGCGGATCTTTGGTTCCACTCATAATAGTTACCAGATTGGCATTGAATCCACAATCACCCCAATTGAACATCAGCCACATTTCATTCTCAAGACTTTTATCGATCAGAATATCCTTGTTGACTGTTGCCAAAGTGTTTTGGGCAGCCTCGGTAGCGATTGCCTTAAGGTTCATTCCGGCGTTGCCGGCTTCGGTTTCCCGTTTGGACAGGCGTAACGCCATGCGTAGTTTCATCGTATTGGCTATTTTTACCCATAGGTCTTTGTCGCCGTTGCACCAACAGTCAAAGGATTTCAATTTGGCTATTTCATCTGCTCCCATGGCACTGATGTCAGTAATGGCTGTACTCAGATCTTCAAGCATGGCTTTATACAGGTCTTTCTGGCTGTCGAACTCGAAATACACTTCGTTTTCTCCCGATAGGATGGAGCTGTAAGGTATCGGTCCGTAGGCATCTGTGGTCATCAATGTTCCGTAAGCCTGTACGATACGCATCACGCCTGACAGGCCTCTTTCACCACTGGCGTCACATTGTGCGATGATGCGGCGGGTGTTATTGAAAATATGGAGATAATAGTTTTCGTACATACCACCGCTATGTCCCCGGTTCTCTCCCATATCACCGTTGGTGAAGTTACCGTTGGGAGTCATAAAATAACCTCCATAAAGGTCAATAGTCAGGTTGGTCCAAAACTGGAACATATTTTGCTGAGGAGGATAACAGTAGGTCATCGGTTCGGTACATTGTGCGGCAAAAGGAAGGTCTGCCGGATCTACCTGTATGTTACTGGTATTCAATTTCTCGAAGTCGTCTGTACAGGAAGAAAGATGTTTCCTGTAGTCATGGGGATTGCCATTAAGAAGGCGTATGTTAATATCTTATTCCGTTTCATAGTTTCAAGCATTAGAAGTTAAGTTTTAAATTAAGACCAAAGCTGCGTGAGGTAGGCAGTGCAAACATATCTACACCTTGTATTCCATTACCTGTACCTGCCGATACATCCGGATCCATCGGGGCGTCTTTATGGAAGAAAAACAGGTTGCGGCCGATGATGGCTGCTGTCAGGTTCTTGCCTGCACCCAGCAAGTTACGGAAGGTATAACCGAAAGTCACTTCACGAAGACGTATATTGGTAGCATCATAAACATAGTTTTCCACAGCGTATGGACTGTTGAAGTTGTTGTTACCGGTGGTACGATAGTACTTGTCGGCATCAAATTTTACTCCGTCCACTGTAATACCGCCGGCATCACGGGCTTCACCTGAACGTTTCGATACGCCCCATCCGTCCAAGGCGGCTTCGGTCATACTAATCACTTTTCCACCGAATTTAGCATCAATTAGGAACGATAGTGAGAAGTCTTTGTAGCGGAATGTGTTTGTCCATCCCATATTTACTTTGGCATTCATATTGCTGCGTATTCCAGTTCGTCCATAGAATCACCACTTACGATAGGCTCTCCTTTTTCGTTTTGCAAGGGTTTGCCGTTTTCATCACGCATCAGATGACGTACATACAGATCTCCGTAGTGGCCGCCTTCTTTCAATATAACTTTTGCACCTCCGAAATCGGTCAATGTCAGTCCGTTGGGAAGGTCATCTACCAATTCTTTGATTTTATTATCATTATAAGAGAAGTTCAGGTTGGTACTCCAGCTGAAGTTGTCAGTGAACTGCTCGTACCATCCGATATTGAATTCAAAGCCTTTGTTTTCTACATTACCGGCGTTTACATAACGGTTTCTCAAGCCTGATTCGTAAGGAGCCGCAACGGAGAAGAACTGATTTTTAGTGTTGGTTTTATAATAAGTCAGGTTGATATTCAGTCGGTTCTGTAAGAATGTACCGTCAAAACCAATTTCTAAAGAATGGGTTTTTCCGGCTTCAATGTTCTGAATGGAGCTTTGTCGGGGGGAGTGATGGCACCTTGAGAACCTAGAGAATAGAGCAGATTACTCATGAATACAGGTACGTCATTACCTACGATAGAATAGCTTGCACGGAATTTGAACAAATCAATGTTCTTACCCATATCTACAAATTTGTTCAGCAGGACACTACCTCCAAAAGAGGGATAAAAGAATGAACAGCTTTCTGTGAAAGCCAATGCCGAAGACCAGTCATTACGTGCTGATATATCAAGGAATATGCCTTCACGGTAACCGAGTTGTGCGGTGGCGAATACTGAGTTCAGCCGTTTTTGGGTCATCCAGTTGTCATCTTTGCCTACGGTGGACATATTGCCATAATAGTTGTTCGGAGTAAAGATGTTCGGATAAAAAATGTTTCCGGAACCGGGCTGTGAGAACTGGGAACCCTCGCCCCATAGGTCTACATGAGAGGTTTTGGTTTTTGTAAAACTGGAACCTGCGGTAGCGGATAGAGAAAAATCATTGAATGTATGGTTGTAGCTTACTAAAACATCGCCATAAAGTTGGTCGCTGAAATAGCGGTTGTCTTTCATGCGTCCCATCGGATAAAGGTTTCCTACGCTGGATGCGTAAGCATTGTGTACCCAGTGTTCTTCTCCTCTTTCGTAACGCATACGTCCTTGGATATTCAGATCCGGAGTAATGTTCCATTTGATGCTTCCGCCGAATTCATAGCGGTTACGGTCGGTGATAGGGGTCTGTCTGTTCAACATCCAATATGGATTACCGAATTGCTGTTGTTGTGTATTTGTCCAGTTTTGGACATAGCAGCCTCTTGCGGGATCATATACCTCGAAGTTCTCTTTATAGCCATTCCAGTCTTCTCCTCTAGGGAAGAGATAAACACCGGTCAGCGGATTCCATAAGTAACCGGCAGCTGCCTGATTGGTGATGTGCTGGTTGGTAAACTTGGCCGTGAAATCAATATGAATGTCTTTCAGAATATTGAAACCTACTTTTGAATTCAAATTGTGGCTTCGGTAGTCATTCTGGGGAGTGATGCCTTGTGAATAGACATTGGCATAGGAAAAATAAGATTGGATATTTTCATTGCCTCCGCTTAAGGAGATGGAGTTATTCGTTGTAAATCCGGTACGGAAGAATTTTTTTGCATAGTTTGGAGCTTTGCTGCTTAGTTTCTCACCCCAGCTGAAAGTACCGTTGTCGCTCATTCCATAAGTAGTCTGGAATTCGGGTAGCACCATTGGGCTCTCCATCGTGGTGTTGCTGGATACATTAACGGAAACTTTACCCGACTGTGCTGATTTGGTGGTAATCATAATGGCGCCATTGGCTGCTACCGCACCATAAAGCGCTGCTGCCGATGCACCTTTCAGCAAAGTGATTTGGGCGATGTCGTCCGGATTGATTGTAGACATGGCGTCACCACCGTCTCGCTGGCCTCCGTAGTTGCTGTCTACTTGTGAGTTGGTGATATTCATCATGACAGGAACTCCGTCTACTACTACTAACGGTTGGTTGTTACCGCTGATGGACTTATTGCCACGGAACAGAATCTTGGAAGAACCGCCGGCTCCGGTTGAGTTCGGTGTGATCATCATACCGGCACTTTTACCTTGCAGGGAGTTAATCATATTGACGCTCTTGATGTCATTAACGTCTTTACCTCCTACTGTTTGCGCAGAATAGGTCAGTGTTTCGGATTGGCGTTTAATACCCATTGCCGTTACTACGACTTCACCCAGTGTTTCTGTATCCGATGCCATTTTTACGTTGATTACTGTACGTCCGTTTACAGGTTCCTCTATGGTTTTCATACTTAAATAGGAGAATACCAGAATGTCTTTGTCACCGGCTTGCAGGGTATACTTTCCGTCGAGGTCGGTCACTGTTCCGATAGTTGTACCTTTAATTAATACGTTTGCGCCGATCAGAGGTTCGTTAGCGTCTTTATCTATTACAGTACCGCTGACTGTATGCGTTTGTGCATACAATGCTGTTACAAACACTCCCAATAGGAATGTCAGGAAAAAAGTAAAAATTCGTCTCATAAGGTTAGATTTTGAGGTTCGTTCTTAATTAGATTTTTGTTTTCAGATTAAATAATAGGTTTGTTGATAATTGGGCATGTTTACCCAATGGGTTTGATTTGATAGTTTTTCGCATAGGCATTCAGTTTAAGGTTAACTTATCAAGGTTTATTTATTAAGGTTTCTGTTAATCTCTCTTTAAGTCGGTCAACATTATTAATACAAAACCCGTTGGCGGAATTAAAATAATAGATAAATTTATATGAAAGAAAAGTTGTACATACAAGAATTTATTTGTAACTTAGTGTTGCTCAATACATTAAGTTATAAAATCAGTATGCACAACTTATAT
>ENA-OQDE01000354-OQDE01000354.1-human-gut-metagenome-genome-assembly--contig:-NODE-354-length-28464-cov-3.005258_pt1 | contig 28464 bp, 34 predicted proteins | sample MGYA00242768_ERZ504595 | MGnify/ENA primary metagenome ERZ504595 (study PRJEB26092, sample SAMD00036307) | human gut metagenome | host: Homo sapiens | study: EMG produced TPA metagenomics assembly of... | reverse complement strand
TAAAATAAAGTATTTTTTAAAAACGCTTGCATTTTGCAATATTATGTTGTATAATTAATCCGTTAATTGTGTAATGTCAGGTAGGTGAAAACAATGAAAGAGAATATCCATCCTAAGTATGAGAAAACAACAATTACTTGTGCTTGCGGTAATGTTATTGAAACAGGTTCAACAAAGAAGGACATCCGTGTTGAAATTTGTTCAAAATGCCACCCATTCTTTACAGGAAAGCAGAAATTAGTTGATACCGGCGGACGCGTTGACAGATTCAAGAAGCGTTTCGGTATGGATAAATAATTTATTATGTAATTGTTTAGGCGGCACATTGTGCCGCCTTGTTTACTTTACGGAAACTTTGCATAATCGTGTGCAGAGTGTCTGTATAATTGAGGTATTATTATGGCAAAGGATTACAAAACCGTTTTAAGTAACGCAAAAGACGAATTTGTTGAAAAGCGTTCACGCTTTATCGGCTATTGCAAGCCTGTAACCTGTGAGCAGGAGGCTGTTGATTTTATCAACGAAAAACGCAGTGAACATTGGAACGCAACTCACAATGTCTATGCCTATTCTCTGCGTGAGGGCAACATAAAGCGTTACAGCGATGACGGTGAACCCTCGGGTACAGCCGGTATGCCTTGCCTTGATGTAATTGTAAAAATGAAATTTATGATGTATGTGTTGTCGTTACCCGTTACTTCGGCGGTGTTTTGCTTGGCACGGGCGGACTTGTGAGAGCATATTCTCACGGTGCAAAAATTGCCCTTGACGCCGCAAAAATCGTTATGATGCAGAACTGTCTTGTCGGTTCTGTTCGTTGTACATACAACCGGTACGGCAAGGTTTCGGCACTTGTAACTGATAACGGCGGTGCTGTTGACGATACTGTCTATGAAGGCGATGTGCTGATTAAATTTCATATTAAACCCGATTTACTGCCACAGCTTAACAAAAAGCTTGCAGATGCAACTGCGGGTGAGGTTCAGGCGGTTTTTGATGAGGAAAAATATTATGCTGTTGAGTTATAAAGTTTTCTTTATGACAAAACTTTTTATGCTTTCGACCTCAAAAGCTAAAAAATGAAATACTTTTCAAAATAATTTCAAATATTTAAAGGAATATTCAAAAAAATTTCGTAAAAAGCTAATAGGTAAGCGAGAGGAGGAGTTTTATGGCTTTCCCTGAAAGTTTCTTGCAGGATTTAAAAATGCGAAACGATATCACGGATGTTGTTTCGGGTTATGTCAATCTCAAAAGACGGGGAAGAAATATGGTCGGTCTTTGTCCGTTCCACGGCGAAAAAACTCCCTCTTTTAATGTATATACCGAAAACGGTTCGTTCTATTGTTTTGGCTGCGGAGTAGGCGGAGATGTCATCTCTTTTATTATGAAAATTGAAAATCTTGACTATGTCGATGCCGTGAAGTATCTTGCACAGCGGGCAGGACTTGAAATGCCCGAAAACAGCTATGATGACAGCATGAGCCGTCTTAGAAACAGAGTGTTTGAAGCTAACCGTGAGGCGGCAAGGTTTTATTATGCCGCTTTGTGTTCTCCGCAAGGCAGAAAAGGTCTTGATTATTTTCATTCAAGAGCCTTATCAGACAGAACAATCCGTCATTTCGGACTCGGTTATGCCGATGATAACTGGTCGTCACTATGCAATCATCTCAAATCAAAAGGCTTTAATGACAGCGAACTTGTTGCCGCAAATCTTGCGGTTCGGCACAGAAACGGCAACGGAATCTATGACAGATTCACAGACCGTGTTATGTTTCCGATTATTGACCTGAGAGGAAATGTTATTGCATTCGGCGGAAGAATTATGTCCGATGCAAAGCCTAAATATCTCAACACCTCCGATACCCCCGTATTTAAAAAGAGTGCAAACCTGTTTTCACTCAACAACGCAAAAAATTCGGGCAAGAGAACTCTGATTCTTTGCGAGGGCTATATGGATGTCATCACTGTGAATCAGGCAGGTTTTACAAATGCCGTTGCAACCCTGGGAACGGCTCTTACAGGTGAACAGGCTGTTTTGATGAAACGGTATGCCGATGAGGTGATTATCTGTTACGATGCCGATGAGGCAGGTCAAAAGGCTACCGCAAGGGCAATTCCTATACTCAGAAATTCGGGACTTAATGTTAAGGTTCTGACAATTCCAAGCGGTAAGGATCCCGATGAATTTATCAAATCAAAGGGTAATGACGGTCCTGCCGCATTCAAAGCGTTGCTTGACAAATGCGGTAACGATGTTGAATACCGACTGCAAAAGCTAAAAAATGCACACAATATTCAGCTGACGGAGGGCAAGGTTGCTTTTCTTGAGGAGGCGGCAAAGCTGATTGCAACAATCAGCAGTCCGATTGAACGGGATGTCTATTCTTCAAAGGTTGCATCCGAACTCGGAGTTGACAAAAATGCATTCAAACAGCAGGTGTCAAGGGTGTCACGCAGAGGTGAAAGGCTGAAGAAAAGAAACAGGCTCGTCAAATTCAGCTTGAACTCAGCCGAAGAAATGACAAAATCAATCCTGAGCATTTCCAAAAGCCACGCAGTTCAAGTGCCGAAGAAGCTCTTTTGGTTTATCTTTTAAACAATCCCGATGCATATGAGGAGATTTCTGCAAGGGTAAAGCCCGAACAATTTCAGAATACTCTGATGCGGAGGTTTTTTGAATATTTCAGCGCTCGCATTGAGAGGGGAGAAGATCCTCTTACGAATACGGCGGCAGATTTTACACAGGATGAAAATTCAAAGCTTTATCAGCTGATGTCACAGGCAATTCCGGGGGCGTCAACCGCTGAGGCAATGAATGAATACATAAATGTTATCAACGAGGAAAGCTCAAAGCTCAATTCCGGCGATTTAGCCGATGTTTCAAATGAGGAGCTTATGGCATATCTTGATAAAATAAGGAAAAAGAAACAGTAAACGCAGGAAAGGAAAATGAGTATGGCAGCTACACCCGATAAGAAAACAGTCGTAAGAGAACTTGTGGAACTCGGTAAGCAGAAAGGTCAGCTTACAAACCAGGACATTCTTGATGCAATCGGTGAAATTGACTTTGATCCCGAACAGCTTGAAAAGCTTTATGATTCACTTGCACAGCTTGGCATTGAAATCGTAGAGGATTCAGGCGATATTAAAATTGACGATATCGACCTTGGCTTTGATGAAGGCAAAGACGGCGACTCACACGCTCAGATTGCAGAAACAGGCAGCGTTTCGGTTGACGATCCCGTAAAGGTATATCTTAAAGAAATCGGACGGGTTCCGCTACTTTCCTCCGATGAAGAAATCAACCTCGCAATCAGAATTGCTGACGGTGATGTTGCCGCAAAACAGCGTCTTTCCGAGGCAAACCTTCGTCTTGTTGTTTCAATTGCAAAGCGTTATCTCGGCAGAGGAATGCAGTTTCTTGACCTTATTCAGGAAGCAATCTCGGCCTTATCAAGGCTGTAGAAAAGTTTGACTATACAAAGGGCTTTAAATTTTCAACATATGCAACATGGTGGATCAGACAGGCCATCACCCGTGCAATTGCCGATCAGGCTCGTACAATCCGTATTCCTGTTCATATGGTTGAAACTATCAACAAGGTAAAAAAGGTTCAGAGCCAGCTCCTTCACCAGAACGGTCATGAGCCGTCTGCCGATGAAATTGCCGCAGAAATTGATATGCCTGTTGACAAGGTTCGTGAAATTATGCGTGTTGCTCAGGAGCCTGTTTCACTTGAAACTCCTATAGGCGAGGAGGAAGACAGCCATCTCGGTGACTTTATCCCCGATAACGATGCTCCCGCACCTGCCGATGCCGCATCACACACAATGCTCCGTGAACAGCTTTCGGATGTTCTTTCAACCCTCACTCCCCGTGAAGCCAAGGTTCTCAAACTCCGTTTCGGTCTTGAGGACGGCAGAAGCAGAACTCTTGAAGAAGTCGGCAAGGAGTTTAATGTAACCCGTGAGCGTATCCGTCAGATTGAGGCAAAGGCTCTCCGTAAGCTCCGTCATCCCTCAAGAAGCAGAAAACTCAAGGACTATCTTGACTATTAATCAGACTTTATGATTACTTTTGATGAATGCGGCGCAATGCTTGACGAAATTGCAGATTCCATGCCTTATGAATTATACAGAGATTTAAACGGAGGGATTTCACTTCTTCCGCAGTTAAAGGTTCATCCAAAAGCACTTAACAATGATTTGTTCATTTTGGGTGAGTACATACGCAATTCTCTCGGCAATGCAATTGTGTTTTACTACGGTTCAATCAACAGGGTTTACGGCTCACTTGATAATGAGGAATACCGAAAAAAGCTCGTTGAAATACTTCATCACGAGGTTCGCCATCATAACGAGTATCTTGCAGGTTGCGATGACCTCGGAATTTTTGACAGAAATCAGATTGACGATTACCTTAGAAAACACAGGAAATAATCAAATGAAATTTTAAGAGGACAGCTTTTCTAAACAGAAAGCTGTCCTCCTTTGTTATCTTACCTTTATAATCTGCCCCGGATAAATTACATTCGGATTTGAAAGTCCGTTAAGCCGTGTGAGATTGTCAACGGTTGTTCCGTGCATTTGTGCAATTATCCACAGCGAATCGCCCGGACGGGCAACATGATACTGCGTTTCCGCACTACCGGCGGGAACTGTAAGAACCTGACCTACAAAAATAGCGTCAGGAGTTTGAATGTTGTTGTATTTTAATATGTCATTCACCGTTGTCTGAAAGAACTGCGCAATGCCAAAAAGCGTATTGCCGGGACGAACGGTGTACTGAACTATTTCCATATCTGTCCTCCTTGCTTTTCATAGTAACAATATATGCCTGTGACAAAAATGCGTTACTCCTGCATAAAATAAACCGTGCACGGAAAAATAACAATGCAGACAAAACACAGCGTTGCTCAGATTTAAAATATCTGAAAACGGTTTATGTTTTAAAATTTCAATACGAGAGGGCATATAAATGGAAATAAAAATAGATACGATAATCGGCAGAGAAATAATTGATTCAAGAGGAAATCCTACGGTTGAGGCGGAGGTCGGACTTTCCGACGGAACCTTTGCAAAAGCGTCTGTCCCTTCGGGTGCGTCAACGGGAGAATTTGAGGCGGTTGAACTTCGTGACGGTGAAAAACGCTATCTCGGCAAAGGTGTGCAGAGAGCCGTTGAAAATATCAACAGCATAATTTCGCCTAATCTTTGTTGCGACTCACCTTTTGACCAGTGTGCAATCGACAGCAAAATGATTGAACTTGACGGCACGGAAAATAAGGAGTTGCTCGGTGCAAATGCTATTCTTGCCGTATCGCTTGCCTGTGCAAAGGCGGCGGCAAAGAATCTCAGACTGCCGTTATTCCGTTATATCGGCGGAACATATGCGGTCAGAATGCCTGTTCCAATGATGAATATTCTCAACGGCGGCGCTCATGCGTCAAACAATATCGACATTCAGGAATTTATGATTATGCCTGTCGGTGCAAGGTGTTTTCCGAGGGATGATGCAGTGCTGTGAAATCTACCATACACTCGGCAAAATTCTAAAAGAGAATAATATGTCAACAGGTGTAGGCGATGAGGCGGTTATGCACCGAGCCTGAAAAGTGATGAGGATGCAATTGAGTATATAATTAAAGCGATTGAAAAAACAGGTTATACTACCGATGAAATTAAAATTGCGCTCGATGCCGCATCTTCCGAATGGTATTCCGACGGAAAATATATTCTTCCAAAGAGAGGAGATTCGCTTTCAAGCGACGAACTTATTAATTATTTTGACAAGCTCTGTTCTGATTATCCGATTATCTCGCTTGAAGATCCGCTTTCCGAACACGACTGGGACGGTTGGCAGAATATTACTTCAAAAATCGGCAACAAAGTTCAGCTTGTCGGCGATGATTTGTTTGTTACAAACACAAAAAGACTTAAAAAAGGCATAGAGCTCGGAGCAGGCAACGCAATTTTGATTAAAATTAATCAGATAGGAACGCTGACGGAAACGCTTGATGCAATTGACACGGCTCACAAGGCGGGTTATCGCACGATTATTTCACACAGGAGCGGCGAAACGGAGGACACAACCATTGCGGATATTGCCGTTGCGGTTAATTCGGGACAGATAAAAACAGGTGCTCCGTGCAGAACCGACAGAGTTGCAAAATATAACAGACTTCTTCGGATTGAGAGTGCAATTGTCAACACTTCAACCTACGGAATATAACAGATTTCACCCCGACCGAGGTTGGGGTGTTTGTCTTTTAGGAACAAAATTTTATTATTATGTAAATTTAATTGCCAAATTGTATTTTTTTGACAGATTTTTCTTTGCTTAATATAAATTTAAAAATAAACTTTTAGAAATTCAGCATACTGCACATATTTGTCAAAGAAAATTCTACAACAATAAAGCCTTTATCAATTGCTATATTCTTAATCGGAATTAAAATATATTGCCTTATATGATAAAATTAACTAATGAAATGCTAACATTGGAATTCGTATGGACTATTGTAAAACAGTGCTGATTGTAACCTTTGTTTTGCTCATATCCGAATAAGTCAGGAGGCATTTTTGATTGTTTCTAAAAAGATTATTGGCAGGAGTAATGACAGCTATGATGATTACGGGAATGTGTGCAGCTGATGTTTCGGCAGCGGAAAAGAAAACTGTACCAGATTATCAGGCATATGCTGCAAATCTGGATAAGTCGGCATATTCAGGTAATGATTTGGGGGCTTCTTACTCAAAAAAGGCAACTACCTTCAAGGTATGGTCGCCTAATGCGGCGTCTGTTCGTGTGAATATTTTTGAACACGGCAGTGATAATGAGGGAGATGCAGGTTCTATAATGTCAAGAGCCATGTCGCTTGACAAAACAACTGGCGTGTGGTCTGTTACAATTAACGGTGACCTGCTTAACAAATATTATACCTACTCGGTAACACACGGAAAAACTACCAAGGAAACAGCCGATGTCTATGCAAAGGCGTGCGGTGTGAACGGTCAACGCTCAATGGTTGTTGATTTAAGCACAACCAATCCCGATGGTTGGGAAAATGATAAGCATGTGCTTGTACAGAATCAGACTGATGCGTCGGTCTGGGAAATCTCTGTAGCAGACTTTTCATCATCCGAATCAAGCGGCGTGAGTGAGGCTAACCGTGGCAAGTACATTGCTTTTACCGAAGAAGGTACAACAGTCAACGGTGTTCAGGGTGCGTCATCAACCTGCGTTGACTATCTGAAAAAGCTCGGCGTTAAGTATGTGCAGATTATGCCGTTCTATGATTTCGGTTCTGTTGACGAGAGCAAGAACATTATGGACCAGTACAACTGGGGCTACGATCCCGTCAACTACAACTGCCCCGAGGGTTCTTATTCAACAAATCCTAAAAAGGGTGAAGTGAGAATCAAGGAATGCAAGCAGATGATTCAGGCACTTCATAATGCCGGAATCGGTGTAATTATGGATGTTGTCTATAACCACACCTACACCTCTGATTCTTGGCTTCAGAGAACAGTTCCGAATTATTACTACAGAATGAACAATGACGGAACTTTCTCAAACGGTTCGGGCTGTTCAAACGATACAGCAAGCGAACATCTTATGTTCAGAAGTATATGATTGATTCCGTTACATATTGGGCAAGCGAATATCACATTGACGGTTTCCGCTTTGACCTTATGGGCCTTCATGATGTAACAACTATGAATTCAATTCGTACCGCACTTGACAATCTTTATGCAGACGGCAGCGGCAGTCAGATTCTTATGTACGGTGAGGCGTGGGATATGGCAACCAATTGTGACGAAGGCACAGTATTGGCAAGTCAGAAAAATCTCAAGCAATTGAGCGACCGCATCGGTGCGTTTGATGATACAATCCGTGATGCAATCAAGGGCAGTACAGGCGGTACGGACGGTGCTTTTGTTCAGGAAGGTTCACGCAGAGCCAACCTGAAAACAGGCATAGCAGGTCAGAGTGACACAACAACAGGCTGGGCAAATGTTCCGTCACAATGCGTAACATATGCATCATGTCACGATAACCTTTGTCTTTACGATAAGCTTGTCGGCTCGGTTTACGGTGCCGATGGTAAATATCGCAAAAGATATGAAGATCTTGTTGCGATGAACAAGCTTTCTGCGGCAATTGTTATTACTTCACAGGGTATTCCGTTCTCACTCGGCGGTGAGGAGTTTTGCCGCAGTAAAGACGGTGATGAAAACAGCTATGCGTCAAGCAGAAAAGAAAATATGCTTGACTGGGAAAATGTTGATCTCTATTCAGATGTAATTGAATATTACAGAGGTCTTTATAAAATCCGTGACGCTTTTGCGGCATTCTCGGATTCTACTGCTGCAACAGCCAACAGCCTTACATATCTTTCCGATGTTCCAAAGGGTGTTATGGGCTACACAATAAATAACACCGAGAGCGGAAAATGGAGTCAGATGTGCGTAATCTTCAACGGCTCCGATTCTGCACAGAATGTTACCGCAAAAGGCGACTGGGTTGTTCTTGCAGATAACAAGACAGCAGGACTTCGCAACATAAAGAATGTTACAAACAGCGTAAAGGTTGAGGCGCATTCAGCCGTTATTATGGTTGACACAAAGAGCTATGATTCTGCGGGAATTATGGATGATGAGGCGCTGTTGTCATTGATTATTATGATAACAAAACCGAAAAACTCATCAAGTCACAGACGCTCACAGGCGAGCTCGGCACAAGCTATGATGTGACAAATCTTGCATCAACTCTTAATTATGATGTTAAGAAAACCGACGGTGAAATCAAAGGTGTGTTTACGGATCAGGTAGGTCATGCAAAGGTTTATGTTGAAGAATATGACGGTGAGATATCAACAGTTACCATAAAGTTGTTGACGAAACAAATAATACGGAAATTGAAGATTCTTTTCTTGTAAAAAACAGAAAGGGCGAGCAGTATTATACTCCCGACCTTCCGTCAATTAAAAATTACAAGCTTGTTCTTGACGACCTCCCGACAAACGGTGCAGGCAAGCTTGATTCCGCAAGCAAGACCGTTACATACAAATATACCCGTGTAACTGATGATGAGGATAAGACTGTTTGCAGAGTCAATGCCATTTATATGGACGATTCGGGTAAAATTCTCGATACAAAGACAATCACAGGTGTTGAAGGACAGGCTTATTCACTTTCTCAAAATACATATGAGGAAAAAGATCTTGTAAGCGTTCCCGAAAAGGCAAACGGAACATTTAAATCGGGCGAAATCAATGTAGTGTTCAGTTACTCGTCAAATCCCGATCCGCTCAAGCAGATGCTTCCGTTTGTGTATGTCGGCACCGGTCTTATAATTGCTCTGTGCGCGGCATCGGTTATTTATTCTTCAAACAAGCGTAAAAAACGCATTATGGCAGAGCTTGACATTGAAGAAGATTAATTAAAGGTAGTTATTTCCGTATGCTGACGGAATAGATTATAAAAATTAATAAGGAGGAATATTATCTATGAGAACTACGAAGAAAATTGTTTCTGCAGTTCTTGCAGCGTGCATGCTTGCCTCAACAGCGGTTGTATCAAGCTTTGCCGCAACAGCCGATGACAGTTCGGCAGTTCAAGCGACTACGCAAGAGACAATTCTTACACAAAGGCTGCTGAAGATATTGACGCTCAGTATGCTTACTCCGGCAATGATCTTGGTGTTACTTACACAAAAGATGCTACAACATTCAAGGTTTGGTCACCGACAGCAACCGGTGTTAAGCTCAATATCTTTACAAAAGGTTCGGATGACGAGCAGGGAGCATCTAAAGTTGCCAGCTACACACTTGAAAAAATGCTCGTTGACGGTGAGTGGAACGGTGTTTGGACGATTACACTCGTCGGCGAATGGAAGGATTATTATTACACATACTCAGTCACAACAACAGACACAACACACATCGGTTCAGATGCAACAAAGACTTATGAAACAACAGGATGTATACTCAACGGCAACAGGCGTAAACGGCAAGCGCTCAATGATTGTTGATCTTGACGAGACAGATCCTGAGGCTGGTCAAACGACAGCCATGTTCTTCTTGACAAATCAACAAAGTCATCAGTATGGGAACTCCATATCAAGGACTTTTCTTATGACAAGGCTTCGGCGTAAGCGATGCTAACAGAGGTAAGTACCTTGCTTTCACAGAAAACGGTACAACTCTTAACGGCGAGGGCAAGGTTTCAACCTGTATTGATTACCTCAAGGAACTTGGTGTAACAACAGTACAGCTTAACCCGTTCTATGACTTCCAGTCAGTAAATGAGGCAGGCGATGATTCTCAGTTTAACTGGGGTTATGATCCGGTAAACTACAATGTTCCGGAGGGCTCGTATTCTTCAAATCCGTATGACGGTAAAGTAAGAATCAAAGAGTGCAAGGAAATGATCAAGGCTCTCCATGACGCCGGCATTTCTGTTGTAATGGATGTTGTTTACAACCATACTTATTCAACTGATTCATGCTTCCAGTACACAGTTCCTAACTACTACTACAGAATGAAAACAACAGGCGCATTCTCAGACGGTTCGGGTTGCGGCAACGAAGGTGCAACAGAGCGTGCAATGTACAGACAGTATGTTATTGATTCACTCAAGTATTGGGTAAACGAATATCATGTTGACGGCTTCCGTTTTGACCTTATGGGTCTTATGGATGTTGAAACAATGAATATGGCAAGAGAAGCGCTTGACCAAATTGACCCACGAATCACAATGTGGGGTGAAGGCTGGGCAGGCGGTGACTCCTACCACCCGACTAACACTTGCTCAGGCACAAAATTCTATCCTGCAACACAGGCTAATGCGTCAAGACTCAGCGACAGAATCGCTATTTTCAATGACGGCATCCGTGACGGTATAAAGGGAAGTGCAATGGAAATCAGCGATGTTGGTTTTATACAGGGCTCAAAGTCATCCGCAAAGGGTGTAAGCTACGGTGTTCGTGCCAACAGCTCAGGTACATACAAGTGGAAGGCTCAGGCTCCTTCACAGTGCGTAACCTATGATGCGTGTCACGATAACGCAACACTTTATGATCAGATTATTGCGTCAACAGGTCTGGCAGATACGGAGAGAGAAATTCCGAGGCTGTTAAGATGAACAGGCTTGCAAGTGCAATTATCTACACATCACAGGGTATTTCATTCACACTTGCCGGTGAAGAAATGGCTCGTTCAAAAGACGGTGACACAAACAGCTACAAGTCGGCAGCTGACCTTAATATGATTAAATGGCAGAATGTTGTTGACTATGCCGATGTAGTTTCTTACTACAAGGGTATGATGCAGATTAAGTCAGCATTCTCGCCTCTCACAGCTATGGATAATTCATATGCTGACAAATACACATTCACAAAAAAGGTTTCTGCTTCAACAAATCAGATTTCATTCACAATTCAGAACGATGTTGAGGGTGAATGGAACAAGATGGCTGTTATTTATAACAATGCAACCACAGCTGCAGATGTAACCCTTTCGGATACATCCGTAACAGATTGGGTTGTTATCGCTAACGGTGAAACAGCAGGTCTTGACTCACTCGGCGAGGTGACAGGCTCAACATTCACAGTTCCTGCTCGTTCGGCTATCGTAGCTGTTGACAAGGCAGGTTATGAGTCAGCAGGCATCCATTCTTCAAAAGGTAAGGTAAAAGTAAACTATGTTTACGAAGCAACAGGCGAAAAGCTTGAAGATTCTGTAATTCTTCAGGGTTCTGTAGGCTCAGGTTATGTAACAGTTCCAAGTGCAGTTGTTCCCGATACATATATCGTAAGTCGTATTGGCGGAAATGCAGAAGGCAAATATACTTCCGATATGCAGGAGGTTACATACTACTACACAGACTACATTCCTGAATCACTCAAGAACGCTGACTTTAACGGTGACGGTGAAGTTAATGTAATTGACGCTACACTTCTTCAGAAGTATATTGCAAAGCTTGAAACTCCTACAGTTGATGAATCAGTCTTGACCTAAACTATGACGGTACTTTCAACATTGAAGATTCAACAATGATAATGAAGTATGTTGCTAGCATTCCTGTATCTTCCGGTAAGTAACAGTAAACTACTACTACACAGACGCTGACGGAAAACAAGCAGAAGCTCACTGATTCAATCGTATTCGCAGGCAGAGCAGGTAGCACATATAAATCAACTGCATTCAAGGTTGTTGGCTACGCTGTTGATCCGGACAGAATGCCGGAAAATCAGTCTGGCTTAATTCCTTACGGTGAGGCAGAGGTTAACTACTACTACATCGCTTCAAGCCTTGATATCAAACTTCACGTAAAGCACAACGGTTCACTTACATGGACGCCATACCTCTGGATATGGGGTTCAGACCTCAAGGGCAAAGACTCAGGCGACTATATGTCAGAGTGGCCGGGTGATCCTATGACTGAAGGTGAAAACGGTTGGTTTGATTACGGCTTCACATATAAGGGAGCAGGTACATACAATGTAATTGTATCCGATAACGCTACTAACCAAACAATTGACTACAAGGGCTTTGTAGATAACGAAATGTGGATTGTAATTGATGACTCTGCTGTTACGGGCGGTACATACCTTACATTCTACACAGATAACCCTGACACTAACCCCAACGCTCCAATCGCTGAGCAGGTTACACTCGGTTAATCTGAAATCACAAACACAAATTGCAAAAGAGGGCTGACCTTAAAACGGTCAGCCCTTTTAATCGCTAAAAAAGTTTATTATTGCTCTGCAACGGAAAACTCCCCGACAGCTTATAAAACTGTCGGGGAGTTATTGTTTATCAGTTGTTGTTCATTCTGTAGCAGAGAGTCATAAGGCTGTCGCTGAGATGAACATTCTCTACCATAGTATCATTATAACGAGCATTTATATCATAGTGGCTGAAATTCCAGTAATTCTTGATTCCGTGTGAATAAAGCTTATCGAGAACATTTTCAACACAAACACGGGGAATGCACAAAAACGCTGTGTCAATATGATTTTTATTACAAAAATCGTCAAGTTCACTTTCGCTTTTAACTGTAATTCCGTTGAGCTTTGAACCGACTTTTTGTTCGTTGCTGTCAAAACAAGCGATAAGCTCAAAACCGAGTTTTTCAAAATTCATATGCATTGCAACGGCCTTACCAAGATTACCCGCACCGATAAGAATAGCCTTGTAATCGTTGTTAAGTCCCAGAATGTTCTTGATTTCCTCTTTCAGCTGACTTACGCTGTAACCGTAACCCTGCTGACCGAATCCGCCGAAGCAGTTAAGATCCTGTCTTACCTGTGAGGCGGTCACATTCATAATTTGTGCAAGCTTAGTTGAAGAAATTTTGTCAATGTTCTGGTCATTCAGTTCTGATAAAAGCGGTAATATCTTGCAAACGCCTGATAACCGACATTGAAATACTGTCATTCTTAGACATTACTCACTATGCTCCTTTAACTTTAAAATCAGAGAGATGCTGCAAGGCGCTCGTCAATAGCCTTGAGAAATTCTTCTGTGTTTACTTTCTTTTTGTTCTCAAGTGTCGAGATAGCGTAGAGATCGCCTGTCATAACGCCGTCCTCAATTGTCTTGATTGTTGCTGCCTCAAGCTTGTCTGCAAACTTCATAAGATCGTCAAGACCGTCAAGCTCGCCTCTTTTGCGGAGAGCGCCTGTCCATGCAAACAATGTTGCAACAGAGTTTGTGGAAGTTTCTTCGCCCTTGAGATACTTGTAGTAGTGGCGCTGAACTGTGCCGTGAGCAGCCTCGTATTCATAGATGCCGTCGGGAGAAACAAGCACGCTTGTCATCATTGCGAGCGAACCAAATGCAGTTGCAATCATATCACTCATAACATCACCGTCATAGTTCTTACAAGCCCACATATAACCGCCTTCACTTCTGATAACTCTTGCAACAGCGTCATCAATAAGTGTGTAGAAATATGTAATACCTGCGTTCTCAAACTTCTCTTTGTACTCATTCTCAAAGATTTCGTTGAAGATGTCCTTGAATCTGTGGTCATAAATCTTGCTGATTGTATCCTTTGTAGCAAACCAAACATCAAGCTTCTGATCAAGTGCATAGTTAAAGCATGAACGGGCAAATGATGAGATACTCTTGTCAATGTTGTGCATACCCTGAATAATACCGTCAGTCTTGAAGTCAAAGATTGTGCTTCTTTCCTCGGTGCCGTCAGGCTTTGTAACGCAAAGCTCTGCCTTGCTTCCTGCCTCAACCTTCATCTCTGTGTTCTTATAAACATCACCGTATGCGTGACGGGCAATGCAGATTGGCTTTTTCCATGTAGGAATGTAGGGAACAATGCCCTTAACGAGAATTGGGCTTCTGAATACCGTACCGTCAAGGATAGCACGAATCGTACCGTTAGGTGATTTCCACATACTCTTGAGGTTGTACTCTGTCATTCTTGCGGCATTAGGTGTGATTGTGGCACACTTAACGGCAACACCGTATTTCTTTGTTGCGTTGGCGCTGTCAACTGTAACCTGATCGTCTGTTTCGTTTCTGTGCTCAAGACCGAGGTCATAATATTCTGTTTTGAGGTCAACATAAGGTGTGATAAGAATGTCTTTAATCTGTTTCCAGATGACTCTTGTCATCTCGTCGCCGTCCATCTCTACGAGAGGAGTGACCATTTTAATTTTTTCCATATCAGCTGTTCTCCTTTGTGTAGTCAAGCAGACCGCCTGCAATGATAATGTTTCTTGTTCTGTCTGAAAGCTCACAGTCAGCAACAATTGTGTCGCCTGTTGTCTTGTTTACAACAGTAACCTGCTTGCCGTTTGCAATTTCGTCCTTAACATTCGGGAGTTCAAGCATATCGCCAAGCTTGATTTTATCATAATCTTCTGCGTTTACAAATGTAAGCGGAAGAATTCCTGCATTGATAAGGTTGCTCTTGTGAATTCTTGCAAAGCTCTTTACGAGTACAGCCTTAACACCGAGGAAAAGGGGAGCGAGAGCCGCATGCTCACGGATGAACCCTGACCGTAGTTTTCACCGCCGACAATAATGCTCTTGCCAAGTGTCTTTGCACGGTTGGGAATTCCTTGTCGCATACTGTAAAGCAATGCTCTGAAATTTTCGGAATATTTGAACGGAGCGGAAGAATCTTTGCGCCTGCAGGCATAATATGGTCGGTTGTAATGTTGTCGCCGACCTTGAGTGAACATGACGCCTCGATAGAATCTGTGAGCGGATGAGTTTCGGGATAGCTCTTGATGTTAGGACCACGGAGGATTTCTACGCTGTCCATTTCCTCAACAGGAGCGGGATCAATAACCATATTGTCATTGATGAGGAATTTTTCGGGCATTTCAATCTCAGCAGCCGTACCAAGACATCTCGGATCTGTGAATACACCGTTGATTGCAGAAACAGCCGCAGTTTCCGGAGATACAAGATAAATCTGACCGTCTGCCGTTCCGCTTCTGCCTTCAAAGTTACGGTTGAATGTCCTGAGTGAGATACCGCCGCTGTTAGGTGACTGTCCCATACCGATACAAGGACCGCAAGCACTTTCAAGGATTCTTGCACCTGCCGCAATCATGTCGCCGAGTGCGCCGTTGAGAGCGAGCATATTGAATACCTGCTTTGAACCCGGAGCAATTGCGAGCGATACATTGTCTGCAACCTTTTTGCCCTTGAGAATGTGAGCAACTCTCATAAGGTCAAGATAACTTGAGTTTGTACATGAACCGATACAAACCTGATCAATCTTCTTGCCCTCAAGTTCCTTGATTGGCTTAACATTGTCAGGTGAATGCGGACAGGCTGCAAGCGGTTCAAGCTCTGAAAGGTTGATTTCGATAACTTCGTCATAAACAGCGTCATCATCAGCCTTAAGCTCTGTATAATCTTCCTCACGGCCCTGAGCCTTGAGGAACTTTCTTGTTGTTTCATCAGACGGGAATACAGAGGTTGTAGCACCAAGCTCTGCACCCATATTTGTGATTGTTGCTCTTTCGGGAACTGTAAGTGTGGCAACACCTTCTCCGCCGTATTCAACAATCTTGCCAACGCCGCCCTTAACGCTCATAACACGAAGAACTGCGAGGATAATATCTTTTGCAGAAACCCACGGATTGAGTTTGCCCGTAAGATTAACTCTTACCATTTTCGGCATAGTAATATAGTATGCGCCGCCGCCCATTGCAACAGCAACATCAAGACCGCCTGCACCGATTGCGAGCATACCGATACCGCCACCCGTCGGAGTGTGGCTGTCAGAACCGATTAAAGTCTTTCCCGGTTTACCGAATCTTTCAAGGTGAACCTGGTGACAAATGCCGTTGCCGGGTCTTGAAAAATAGATACCGTGTTTTTTACAAACAGACTGAATGAATCTGTGGTCATCGGCGTTTTCAAAACCTGTCTGAAGTGTGTTGTGGTCAATGTAAGCAACGCTTTTTTCTGTTTTTACTCTCGGAATGCCCATAGCCTCATATTCGATATAAGCCATAGTGCCTGTTGCATCCTGAGTAAGAGTCTGGTCGATTTTAAGACCGATATCACTGCCAACGGTCATTTCTCCGCAGACAAGATGATTCTTGATGATTTTCTGCGCAATCGTGTAGCCCATAATATTACCTCCTAAAAATTAATGCCTATCATAATTCAGTCCTGCAAAAAAAATGCAAAACACTATGTTAATTATATAACAATCTTGAGATATTGTAAAGAAAAAATCACACGAAATGAGCAAAAATCGTTATTTTTTCACTAAAAAATATTTTTTGCGGTTTTCTATCGGAAAAATGTTCAAAAAGTGTCGGATATTAGCATAAAAGGTGATGAAAAATATAAATTGAATTTTAGCTTTTATAGTGTTATAATGCTTGATGTATGCAATAAGATTTAAGTGATTTTAGCAAAACGAGGTATTTTTATGGATGTAAGAGAGAATTTAAGAAATATTGCAATTATCGCCCATGTTGACCACGGCAAAACTACTCTGGTTGACCAGCTTTTGAAGCAGAGCGGTGTTTTCAGAGCAAATGAAAATGTAGAAGAAAGAGTAATGGACTCTAATGACCTTGAGCGTGAAAGAGGTATCACAATCCTTTCAAAGCCGACAGCCGTAATGTACAACGGCATCAAAATTAACATTGTTGACACCCCCGGTCATGCCGATTTCGGCGGTGAGGTTGAGCGTATTCTCCAGATGGTTGACGGTGTTGTATTGCTTGTTGACGCATTTGAGGGTTGTATGCCGCAGACAAGATTTGTTCTTAAAAAGGCACTCGGCCTCGGCAAAAAGCCGCTTGTTGTTCTTAACAAAATCGACCGTCCCGGTGCAAGACCCGAGGAGGTTGTTGACGAGGTTCTCGACCTCTTTATTGAACTCGGTGCCGACGAAGATCAGCTTGAGTTCCCTGTAATTTATGCGTCTGCCCGTGACGGCTATGCATCAGAGGATTATCATGAACCCGGTACGGATATGAAACCTCTCTTTGACGCAATTGTAAAAGAAATCCCTGCTCCTCAGGGTGATATGAACGGAGGACTCCAGCTCCTTATTTCAAACATTGACTCCGATAAGTTTGTCGCAGAATCGGTGTAGGCCGTGTTGAAAGAGGTACTGCAAAGAACGGACAGGCTGCCGTTCTCTGTCACACGGACGGTACAACTCAGAATGTAAGAATTGCAAAGCTATATCAGTTTGAAGGACTTAAAAGAGTTGAATGTGACACTGCAACACTTGGTGACATCGTTTGCGTAAGCGGTGTTCAGGATATCAATATCGGTGAAACAATCTGTTCAAACGATTGCGTTGAGCCGCTCCCATTCGTAAAGATTGACGAGCCTACAGTTTCAATGAACTTTATCGTAAACAACTCACCGTTTGCAGGCAGAGAGGGTAAATATGTAACCTCCCGTAACCTCCGTGACAGACTTTTCAAGGAAATTGAAACAAATGTTGCTCTTCGTGTTGAAGAAACAGACAGCGCCGATACATTCAAGGTATCGGGCAGAGGTGAACTCCACCTTTCAATCCTTATCGAAACAATGCGCCGTCAGAATTATGAATTTCAGGTTTCCCGTCCGCAGGTTATTACAAAGATGATTGACGGCAAGCTTCATGAGCCTATGGAGTTTCTTATCATCGAAGTTCCCGACACATATGTCGGTCCTGTAATGGAAAAGCTCGGTTCAAGAAAAGGTGAGCTTATCAATATGGGTACTCGTGAAGGCGGTGTTACTCACATCGAATTCAGAATCCCGTCAAGAGGTCTTATGGGTTATCGCCCCGAATTTCTTACAGATACAAACGGTAACGGTATTATGAACCATGTATTTGACGGTTATGAGCCATACAAGGGTGAAATCGTAACCCGTCATCAGGGTTCACTCATCGCTTTTGAAACAGGCGAAACTGTAACCTACGGTCTTTATGCCGCTCAGGAAAGAGGCAGACTCTTTATCGGACCGGGTGTTCCTGTTTATGAGGGTATGATTGTAGGCGCAAGTCCTAAGTCTGAAGATATCACAGTTAATGTCTGCAAGAAAAAGCACATCACAAACACCCGTGCATCGGGTTCTGATGATGCCCTCAAGCTTACACCTCCGACAATTATGTCGCTTGAACAGTGCCTTGAATTCATTGCTGATGATGAGCTTGTTGAGGTTACTCCCGAAAATATCCGTATGCGTAAGCGTATTCTTTCAAAAGAACAGCGTATGAAACAGGCATTCCGTAAGAAATAATCAAAATAATGAGTTATGTAATTCTTGACCTTGAATGGAACGGTTCATACAGCAAGGTTCTGCACAAATTTGTCAATGAAATAATTGAAATCGGTGCGGTTAAGCTTGATGATGAACTGAATGTATGCGATACCTTTACAATGCTTGTTGCTCCGAAAATCGGCAAAAAGCTATGCAGTAAGGTAAAACAGCTTACTAAAATAACAAATGAAGAGTTGAAGGACGATGGCGTCAGCTTTATCAGAGCAATCAGCCTGTTCTCGGATTTTCTGGGTGACGGTGTGCTTATGACATGGAGCGACTCCGACCTTCATGCTCTTATCGAAAACTACAGCTACTACACGGGCAGAACCAGACTTCCGTTCCTCTCACGCTATTGCAATCTGCAAAGCTATTGTGAAGATTGTCTTGATTTGCACGATTCATCCTGTCAGCTGGGACTCGGTGCCTGTGCCGAAATGGCAGGTGTTGATTTTTCGGAAGATGATCAGCATAGGCTCTTGCCGATGTGTACCTGACATTGGAATGTATGAAGGCTTTTTACGGTAAGTATCCGTTAAAGCCGTACATTAAGAATGCTGTTTGTGACGAATTCTATGACAGACTGCTGTTCAAAAATCATTTTGTCACAGATATCAACAGTCCCGATGTTGACAAAAGCGTTATGTTTTTCGATTGTGAAGATTGCGGAAAACCGCTTGTTCAGCTTTCAAAGTGGCGACTTCACAACAAAAGCTTTACCGCCGAATTTTCATGCAAATATTGCAGAAAAAAGTTCAACGGCAGAGTATCCTTCAAAAAGAAGTTTGACGAAGTTTCGGTAAAGAAAAAGCTTAACGAAAAGGTTGAAAAGAAGCCCGAAACAAAAGAACAGGTGAACACCGTTTCGGCAAACTGAGTGCCTTTTGTATATGGAGTTATTTCTATGATTATAAAATTCTTTGATAAACTTCATTATAAACTTTCTTTATCCGAAGAACACATAAATGATATAATTAAAAGTAATTCTAAGTATGGTGCTGACATTAAGAGAGAGGATTACTCCTATGAAGTAAAATTTACGGATAAGGGCTTTAAAATGAATTTGTACCGGCTAAAAATTACGGTGGAATTTATAGCCTGAGTCCGATTTTTTCAGGTAAGATAGAGGAAGATTGTGGATATTCTGATTTAACTGTCAGAATGATTCCAAGTCCGATGATTGTTGTTGCTTTCATAATCTTTTCGTTTCTCTTCTTTATCGGTTGTAATCTTATTTTGACAGGAACGCTTAATCCTCGTTTTAAAGGTGTAGGCTTTGTGATTATATTCTTTTGTGTGTTCATACAACTTACTAATAGGTTCTTCAATAATATGAAGAGTATTGTTGACGGATTATTTAGTAAATATCAGATTAAGGATAACTGATATTTAAAATTGTTATTATCTTAAACATTATATAGGGCAGAGCGTTTTGTTCTGCCCTTTTTTCGTGAATACAGATGATTATGTCGTACTCCTCACAACGCACACCGAATTTTCACATACTATTTTCTTGCTTTCAACATTAATTCAGCCGTATTTCATATACTTTTCACTTTGGGGCTTTATTATATCTACAACATCAAAAAACAACACCGACATTCGATGAAGTCTTTTGAAAATATAACTTTTAATCGGAGGTACAGTTATGAACGATAACTTTGAAAACAATAAAAACGGTTATGACGGTTATTCGTCAGATAATAATACTGCTGACAACAACTATCAGGATATTCATTCATCATCAGATTCACAGTCTGCATCAACTGCAGAAAACACAGAAAGCTCTTATGAATGGAACACAAATTCAACATCAAGTGTAAATTCGGGTGAGTACCGCCATTCGTATATAACGGTAACAACGAGAATGCGTCACACAACCCTAACCGTTATGAAAGTGCTTATTCTTCAAACACAGCATCGGGTACATCTTCACAGAACTACTCATCGGATTCATACGGTTCACAGTATTCTTCAAACCCATATTCTTCACAGCAGACTAACAACTATTCATACGGCAATCCGTCACAGAATCCATACACCTCACAGTCGGGTTCACCGTATGCAAATCAACAGTATTCCGCACCAAAGGCTAAGAAAGTAAAAGTTAAAAAGCCTAAAAAGCCGAAGAAACCCGCATCAAAGGTTTTGTAGCCGCAATGCTTGTAGCTGCAATCATTCTCGGCGGCGGTGCAGGATTCGGTGGCAGTATGCTTGCATCATCACTTAACAACAACTCATCTTCAAGTGTAAACATCAAGCAGGCATCCGCAAACAGCACATCAACCACAAGCAATGCCGCTCTCAGCGGAACAACTTCCGAAATTGTTAAGAAAACAGCTGACAGCGTAGTTGAAATTGCTACCGAAAGCGTTGTAACAGGCGGATTTGCTCAGCAGTATGTTCAGCAGGGTGCAGGTTCAGGTGTTATCATTTCCGAGGACGGTTACATCATCACAAACTACCATGTAATCGAAGGTGCGGAGAATATCACGGTAACACTCCGTGACGGTGCAACTTCATACAAGGCTAAGATAATCGGCAGTGATGAGGACAACGATATCGCACTTCTTAAAGTAGATGCAACAGGTCTTTCAGCCGCAACAATGGGCAACAGCTCAGATCTTGCAGTAGGCGACTATGTTGTTGCAATCGGTAATCCGCTCGGACAGCTCGGCGGTACAGTAACAGACGGTATTATCAGCGCACTTGCCCGTCAGGTAACGGTTGAGGGTAAGAGTATGACGCTTCTCCAGCACAACGCTCAGATCAGCCAGGTAACTCAGGCGGCGGACTCTTTAACTCAAACGGTGAGCTTATCGGTATTGTAAACGCAAAGGACAGTGCAACAGAGGTTGAAGGTATTGCATTTGCTATTCCGATTAACAATGTTCTTGATATAATTGACGATCTCAAAACATACGGTTATGTAAAGGGCAAGGTTGACCTCGGTATGGAGCTTACAGATATCACATCCGACGATTCCGCATTCTACTACGGACTCAGCAACACAGGCTGTTATGTTCTTTCCGTAACAAGCGGTTCTAATGCAGAAAAAGCAGGATTTATGAGAGGTGATATGATTACCGCAGTAAACGGTACAAGTGTTTCTTCAAAATCAGACATTGAAACAGCCCTCAAGGATTCAAAGGTGGGAGATACAGTAACATTTACCGTTACAAGAAGAGGTAAGACTGCAAATCTCAAGCTCACTCTTGCAGAATATTCACCGAGCGGCAGTTCTTCAGCAGGCAATTCAAACACACAGAATAAGTCATCACAATCACAGGGCAAAAGTTCCGATAATAGTGACAGCGACTCAATCTGGAACTATATGTTTGGTCAATAACAGTCAACAAGCTTTTTAGCTTTTTATATAAATATTCATACAGCCAAAGCTGTAGACAAAAACTCTCTCTTAACGAACAAAGCTCCGTAACCGCACGGAGCTTTGTTCATTTTTGCTTAATATTCAATAAAAGAAAAAAGAACCGTGCCATAAAAGCACGGTTCTTCTGTTTGTTTAAAAATCTTATTTATTTTCTTCCATATATTTAAGCTGTTTGTAAATCATATTGGCACACATATACACATTACCGCCGCCCATTGTGAGAATGAGGTCGCCCTCTTTTGCATTTTTGCAAACATAGTCGGTAATTTCTTCAAATGTGTCAAGACATACAGAACCCGGAACCTTTGCACCGAGGTCAGTAGAATAGATGTTATATGTGTTTGTTTCACGAACAGGTAGAATAGCCGAAATAATTGCCTGATCCGGAATTTTAAGAGCCTCTGCAAAATCGTCAAGGAGCATGGCTGTTCTTGAAAATGTATGCGGCTGGAATATTGCCCAAACCTTGTTAAAGCCCATTTTCATTGCGGCATTGAGTGTTGCGGTAAGTTCTGTGGGATGATGAGCAAAGTCATCGGCAACAGTAATTCCGTCAGGTGTGCCGAGAATTTCAAATCTTCTGTGAACACCGCCGAACTTGTGAAGATTCTCGGAAATTTCCTTCGGAGTAGCGCCAAGATAATGTGCAGTAGCCGCAGCGGCAAGTGCATTATAAATGTTGTGCTTTCCGGGAACGATAAGCTTAATTTGTGTGAGCTTCTCACCCTTATAGTAGAGGTCAAACTGCTCGTGAACACCCTTGTCTGCGCTGATGTTTTCAGCTCTGTAATCGCAGTTTTCGCCAAAACCGTAGGTGATTTTCTCAATCTCAACATCCTTTACGGCATCAAGAGTGTTTCATCGTCACCGTTGATAACAAGCAAGCCTGTTGTCTGATGAGCAAATTTGTTGAATGACTTCTTAATGTTGTCAAGATTCTTGAAGTAGTCAAGATGATCTGCGTCAATATTAAGAATAATCGGAAATAAACGGATTGAGCTGTAAGAATGTGTCAACATACTCACAGGCCTCACAAACGATTACATCGCTGTGACCGACATAGCTGTTACCGCCGATGAACGGAAGTTTTCCGCCGATAATAGCTGACGGATCAAAACCGCTGCCGATAAGCACCTGTGAAAGCATAGCTGTTGTAGTTGTCTTGCCGTGTGTACCCGAAACCGCAATACTTCTTCTGTATCTTCTTGTAACAATACCGAGCATTACGCTTCTTTCAATGCACGGAATACCGAGTTCCTTTGCTGCCTGTCTTTCGGGGTTAGTTTCCTTAATAGCCGCTGAGTAAACAACAAGTTCTGCACCCTTGATATTTTCTGCGGCGTGTCCCATAAATACGGGAATTCCGTAACCCTTAATTCTGTCAAGAGTTTCACCCTCGTTCATATCCGAACCCGAAAGCTCATAGCCCTCGTGGTGAAGAATCTCAGCCAGCGGACACATTCCGCTGCCGCCTATACCGATAAAATGTATTCTTTTTATGTTATCCATAAGACTGTCGTAATTCACAATAGTCCACTCCATTCCTGATAAGTATATTTGTCTGTCAGAAAAATCATTCCGCTTTGCCTGTATTTAAGTCGGAACACAGGTTGATTTGCATTCAAAGAGCAATGCCGTGACAGAACTGCAATACTCATATTATAAGACGAATGGATAAAAAAATAAATACCTAATTTGATATTTGTGCAATTTTTGTGTATTGTACGGATACTGTGTTTTAATTGTTGCCAAATTGTAGAGTAAATGCTAAAATAAAGGGGAATAGGATTATAACTAAAAATACACATAAAATGGCAGAGTGATAAAATGACTTTAAAAAAGAACGATATTGTAAACCTTACAATAACTTCGGCAACTGCCGAGGGCAGCGGAGTCGGAAGAACAGATGACGGCATTGCCGTTTTTGTACAGGGTTCTGCAATCGGTGACGAACTCAAGGTGCGTATATTAAAGGTTAAGAAAACCTACGCTTTCGGCAAAATCGAAGAAATTCTCGTTCCGTCCAAGGCGAGAATTACTCCCGACTGCGAAAACTTTATGAAGTGCGGCGGTTGCACATGGCGACATATTTCTTATGAAGAAGAATGCAAAATAAAACAGCAAAGAGTTGAGGATGCCGTAACACGCATCGGCGGTCTTGATAATGTTGTTTTCAAGCCGATAATTTCGTCGGATAATATCACAAGATACCGCAACAAGGCGCAGTATCCTGTCGGTCTTGACCGTGACGGAAATGTTGTGACGGGCTTTTATTCATTCCACAGCCACCGCATAATCAATTGCACCGACTGTATTTTACAGCCCGAAATTTTTGCAAGGGTAATTGAAATCACAAAAGATTTTATCGCAAAAACTAACACGGAAATTTATGACGAAATGACGGGCAAGGGCAGACTTCGCCACATTTATATCAGAATCGGCGAGGTTTCGGGCGAGCTTATGGTGTGCTATGTTGTCAACGCAAACGGTCTTAAACAGGAAGATTTACTCGTGAAAATGCTCAAATCCGAACTTCCGCAGTTAAAAAGTGTGATTATTAATTCTAACAGAGAAAAAACCAATGTTGTTCTCGGCAGAAAAAACAGAACAATCTACGGAAGTGACCATATTACCGACACACTTTGCGGATTGCAGTTTAAGATTTCACCGTTTTCGTTCTGGCAGATCAACAGAAAACAGGCTGAAAAGCTTTACGGCAAAGCCAAAGAATATGCAAATCTTAAATCTGACGAAATTCTGCTTGATTTATACTGCGGAACGGGTACAATAGGTCTTACAATGGCGGATTCCTGTAAACAGCTTATCGGTGCGGAGATTGTTGAAGATGCCGTGAAAGATGCAAATGAAAATGCAAAAGCAAACGGCATTGAAAATGCACGATTCATCTGCGGAGATGCCTCAGATGCCGCATTTCAGCTTGAAAAAGAGGGTTTAAACCCGACTGCGTAATCCTTGACCCACCGAGAAAAGGCTGCGGCGAAGAGCTTGTAAAGACAATTTCAAGAATGTTGCCGAGCCGTGTAGTCTATGTATCCTGTGACCCCGCAACCCTCGCAAGAGATTTAAAATTCTTCACAGAAAACGGCTACACCCCCAAAGAAATCACCCCCTGCGATATGTTCTCCGGAACCTCCCATGTAGAGAGCGTGGCATTGATTGAAAGAAATTAACAAAATAATATAGAAAAGGAATTAAAATGCAAAATACACTTAAAATAAAACGAACAAAAACAGCTTTGGCATTTAATCTTGCGATTATTGCTTGTGAGATTGCCGCAATAATTATAGTGTTTTTCAAAATAGGCTGCTATCCGCTTATATATTACACTGAAGACAGCAACCTGTTTGCACTTGTTGCCTGTGCGGTTATGGCAGGCTTTCAGGTGCGATATCTCAAAAGCGGAAAAGAAATTCCGCACTCGGTTCAAATGTTCAAATATATGGCGGCGGCTGTGCTTTCGGTAACATTTATCGTAGTTCTTGCTGTACTTTCCCCGATGCGTGGAGAGGGCATAAACGGTTGGCTCTATATGCTTTTTAACAAAGACTTCACCTTTTTACATACTTTGTGTCCGATCCTTACAATTTTATCGTTTGTGCTTTTTGAAAAAGAACCTCACCTTAACACAAAATCAGCTTTCACGGCTACAATCCCTACATTAATATATGCGATTGTGCTTATTATACTTAATATAGTCGGTGCAGTTGACGGTCCATATGCGTTTTTGCGTGTGATGAATCAACCGTTGTATATGTCATTTGTTTGGTTCATCGTTATAGTAGGCGGTGCGTTTTTCCTTGCACTTCTGCTTCAAAAACTTAATTCAACAGGAAGAAAAAGGAAATAATAGATAATAAGACAGTAAAAAGATAAAAAGTTTCAGATTGGAGTGATTTTTATGAAATACCACAAGTTGGTTGAGAATGCTAAAAAGCCAAACGGCTTTTGGGGCAAAATGATGATTAAGGCTATGAATAAAGGACATTCAAGCCTTACCTCATGGGGACTTGAACATATGAATATTGAACGCACCGCAACTGTACTTGACATAGGCTGCGGTGGCGGAAAAACCGTTGACCGACTTTGCTCAATTGTTGCCAACGGCAAGGTTTACGGAATCGACTATTCCGAACTCTCGGTAAAATCCTCCGAAAAACTCAATTCAAAAAATATACTCTGCAACAAAGCGAAAATTCTTCAGGCATCCGTATCCGATATGCCCTTTGATGACAATACATTCGACAATATCACGGCAGTTGAAACTTACTACTTCTGGCCTGATAAGGAAAATGATGTAAAAGAAGTTTTCCGTGTTCTCAAACAGGGCGGAACGGTTATGCTGCTTTTTGAAATGCTCAGAACAGACGATGATCCGTTCAAGTGGGAAAAGGTTGAAAATATGCTGAATATCAAGTCGGTAACTCCGCAGGAAATCAGATCCGTACTTGAATCGGCAGGCTTTGAAAACATAAACACATACACTAAGGAAGGTACAACATGGCTTTGTGCTACAGCACAAAAACCGAAGGATGATGAAAACTAATGAAGGCTTTGATTACAGGCGCAAGTTCAGGCATAGGAAAAGAAATCGCCCGATATCTTGCAGAACTCGGTTATGACCTTATTCTTGTATCACGCTCAACAGATAAGCTTAACAAGCTGAAAGAGGAACTTTCAAATGTGAATGTCAGGGTAATTACGCTTGATTTTTCACGAGAAAGTGACAGCCTGGATTTGTATGAGCATATTAAGAATGAAAATGAACAGATTGATTTTCTTGTCAACAACGCAGGCTTTGGTGCTTACGGAAAATTTTTGGATGTTCCGCTTGAAAGAGAGCTTGAACTCATTCACACAAATGTTTCAACGGTTCACATTCTAACAAAGCTTTTTCTTAAAGACATGGCGGAGAGAAACAGCGGATATATTCTCAATGTAGGTTCTGCCGCAGGATTTCTTGCAGGACCGACATTTGCAAGCTACTATGCATCAAAGAATTATGTTGTCCGTCTTACTCAGGCGATTCACGAGGAAATGCGTAGGGATAATAAAAATGTCAAGGTTTCCGTACTTTGCCCGGGTCCCGTAAAAACCAACTTCAATAATGTTGCGGATGTAAAATTCTGCATAAGAGGACTTGACCCGAAGTTTGTTGCAAGGTATGCCGTTGACATGACCATGAAGGGCAAAATGATTATCACACCCGGCTTTGAAATGAAAGCGGTGTCGTTTTTTCAGACATTTTGCACCCGAAAAACTTCTCACAAGAATTTCTTATAATGTGCAGATGAAGAAAAACGGTATAAAATAATTATCATATAGAAATAGGGGAGGTGACACATTGAGGATAAAATTCGTTGACAAGGCGATAAAACTTTACAAAAGAATAACAGGCAGATTTGAACCGATAACAAGCAAATGTGTTCACGATAATATTTTTGCAATTGCCGGACAGTCGGCATTCTTCATCATATTATCGGCTGTGCCGCTCTCAATGTTCTTTGTGTCACTTTTGCAGAACCTGCACATTCCGATTGATTTTGTTTATCACGGACTCAGCAGTGTGTTTTCGTCAAAAATTGCCGATGATTTAACATACTTTCTGACCTCTGCCTATGAAAGTGCTGTGGGAATTTCTCTTGTAACGCTTGTAGTCACTCTGTGGTCGGCGGCACAGGGAATCCATGCAATCACAAACGGTCTTAACAGAATTTATGACGCTTACGAAAACAGAAACTGGTTCTTTTTAAGAATAAGAGCAATGTTCTACACAATTGCATTGTTTGTAATTTTGCTTGCGTCACTTGTACTTATTGTCCTCGGCTCAACAATTAACGATTTCCTTTCACCGCATCTAAAATCATTGCCTGACATAATCGGAATAATCTATCATCTCAGATATATACTTATCTTTATGTTTCTCACAGTATTGTTTGCGCTGATTTACAGGAACTTTCCGAACATCTCACGCAGCGAGCATAAGGAATACGGCTTTAAGTCACAGTTGCCCGGTGCGTTTCTCTGCACGGTTTCGTGGTATGTGCTTTCGTTCGGTATTTCGGTTTATGTGTCGGATTTCAACGGATTCTCCGTGTACGGAGGTCTTACAAGAATTGCCGTTATTATGATTTGGTTTTACTTTCTTATGGTTTGTCTTATGGTTTGTGCGGAAATTAATTATGTCTATCATGACAGGATAAAAGCGTTTACCGTTGCAAAATTTAAAAGAAAGGTAAAAACCAAAGGTTCAGAGCTTAATCAAATAAGAAAAGAAAGA
>ENA-OQDE01000353-OQDE01000353.1-human-gut-metagenome-genome-assembly--contig:-NODE-353-length-28486-cov-6.263726_pt1 | contig 28486 bp, 36 predicted proteins | sample MGYA00242768_ERZ504595 | MGnify/ENA primary metagenome ERZ504595 (study PRJEB26092, sample SAMD00036307) | human gut metagenome | host: Homo sapiens | study: EMG produced TPA metagenomics assembly of... | reverse complement strand
GCGAGGAATTTATCCGTCGATTTTTAATGCATGTTCCTCCAAAACGTTTTGTACGTATCAGGCACTATGGTCTTCTTTCATCCAGAAATAAGAAGAAAAAGATTACCCTATGCAGAAACATCCTTGGCTGCAAAAAATATATTTCCAAGCTGAAAGATATGGATGCACCTGCCATTATCCGTCTTCTTTATAATAAAGATATATGCAAGTGCTCTTCCTGTGGTGGTAAAATTATTCCTCTGCCTACAGAACAACATTTTATAAAACCAAAACCACATATGCTCTGTTAACGTATCATAACTGTATATTTTTTTAGCTTCCTTAGGGAGGCTTATTTCTGGTGTCATAATACAGGACTGAATTATAAATTCTATGTATTTCTATGTGTACACGCTATCCTATTATAAATAGAGTGTCAGAATTAAAAGTCCATATAGAGTTGACGCGCTTTGTTCAACCAGAAAAAATCGAAATTGATGCAAACGAAAAGGCAGTTAATGAAAAGTCTCAATACTGCTTCGTTTGCACCACCTTCGATTCTTTCCTTAACGATTGTTGCTTACATTATACTTCGTCCATCTCTCTAAGGACAGTGGGATGTTGTGATGAAAGTGAAAGAGATCGCTTACCTGTCAGACAATTCATCGTACTATATTTTTTGCACGATAAATTTACTGATTTAATATCTCTGCAATCGTGTTTGGTGCATATTTATTGAGTTCATGTCCTGCATTTGGAACGATGTGCAAAGTAGCTTGGGGTAGCAATTCTTTTAGCCTTTTAGAAGCCTTTAGATTGGCAGTATCCTTTTTGCCACACAAAATTGTTACTGGACAACGAATATTATTTAATTGCAAAGTAAAATCCAATGACCGCATAGAGTGAGCCAATTTTATGGTGCTGCTTTTTGATAGTCCCATACTTTCAAAAACCTTGTTTGGCATACAACGGAAGATAAGATTTTGAAAATCTATCAGTAAACTTGGAACTTTATATTGTGCGCCAATCAAAACCAGCGAATCCACTTTTTCCTCATGTCGAATAGCAAAATCAATCGCAAGAAGCGCACCTAACGAAAGACCGCAGATACGAAGCGGCTCTTTTACTTCTGAATACCGCTGTTCTAAATCACCCAAAATCTGCGAATAGGATATTTCATCTTCTGTTGAAGAAAAAGTTCTGGGCAATCGACATCAGAAATTGATAGTTGTTGGACTACTTTTTTCCAGTCCTGTGCAGTTTGTCCCAACCCATGTAAAAAACAGTTTTCATTAAACGCCTCCTAAGCTCAAGATAACCATCAATGCACAAACAAACTTGAATTTACTTGCTTTTCTTCTCTTTGCTGCGTCTCACTAATGCGATAAATAGTTCAATGACTCCGCCACATAGCCATATGATACCTAACGCAATATTTTCTGCCCAGAACCAAAACGGTGACATAACAATCCATGTAATCGCTAAAATAAAAATTCCCCTACTGCTCATGATTTTCCTCCTGAAACTCCGATTTATTGATTCCATTTTAACACAGGACATAATGTAATCAAAATTATTTTGCAAAAAAACAAGCCCAATAGCAGCATCTTGCCACATATCGGACTTGTCTGTTATTTTGATTTTTTAATAAAGCTATCTGCCAAGTGTGTCAGAGATATTTTCGGAAGATTTCACTTCAGTACTTTCAGAGGATTTCATTTCTGTACTTTCAGAGGATTTTACCTCAGTGTTCTCAGACGATTTCACTTCAGTACTCTCAGACGATTTTACCTCCGTATTTTCGGACGATTTTACCTCCGTATTTTCGGACGATTTCACCTCCGTATTTTCGGAAGATTTCACTTCCGTGCTTTCAGAAGATTTCATATCTGTCTTTTCCGAAGAAGGCATGTTCAGATTCCATGTGGATGCAGGGACTGGTACTTCGGTTGTTTCGGTCGGATCTTCCGTCTCTGTCTCATGGATCACATCTGGATCTTCATAAACAACCTCATCAACTCCGGCACGAAGAAGGATTCCCTTTGAACCGAGAATATTTACGCTGATCATATCTCCATCTTTTACGTTATCGAGACTGGTTGTAACAAGTGCAGAAGAAATGTAGTTAGTAGGAACTTTCTCACCATTTACAAAGATCTTTGCATTCTTGGTAAATCTTGAACCATAAACAGCAAGGATGTTACGGTCAGAGTTTTTGCGGAGATTGGAAATCGTAACATCCTCCACATCCATCTGAAGGTCAGTAGCAGGATAGAGATCCTCGCCGCTGTAAGTATATCTTTTGCCGTAAAGTAAATCATACTGCAGATTCTCAAGACCATTTAAGTATGTCTCGGAATTGCGCTGTGTCTGATGATAACTAAACATGGTTCCTTCGTGGATACCTGCCTGATCTGTGATCTGGGAGAGAAGCTGGTATGCTGTAAGATCAGCATCCTCTTTTGGAAGTCCCATGTTATTCCAGGTGATGTATTTTGTTTTGAAAATATCACCGGATTTCATATCAGAATCAGAAAGTCCCATGGTAGGAAGATGATCACCGAACATAACAACGATGGTATCCTCACCACGACGGTCAACAGCGGAGATCAGATCGCCGATGAAATCATCTACCTCATGGATCATATTTACGTAATATTCCCACTGATTGTTTGATTCTTCTGTTGCTGCGCCGGTAACTTTAATTGCCGGATCCGTTAAGATCTTTTCGGTCGGGTAATCACCGTGGCCTTCTACGGTGATCGTATATACAAAATCGGACTGGTCTTTTGTGGAATCCAAGGCTTTTACAGTTTCCTGAACCAGTACATCATCCGTTGGCCAGTTGCCGTTTGGTGTGTACTGTGTGATGTTCATCAGCTCTTTACTGGTAAAGGTATCGAATCCCATCATGGAAAAAGCGTTGTTTCTGCTGTAGAAGTCGCGGTATTATTGTGAACTACATGTGTTCCGTAACCGATCTTTGACAGGTCAGATGCAATACTTTCGCAGTCTGTCTGTTTTAAGATGGTTTTGTAAGGGTACTCACCGGTTCCGAAATACTGCATGCTCATACCGGTTAAAACTTCAAACTCTGTGTTTGCAGTACCTGCGCCGACAACCGGAACGGTAAGATATCCGGTGGAGTAATTGCTCTCTAAATTGTGAAAATTCGGGATCGGATCTTCGGACATATTTAAAAAGTTTACTTCGTAAGGATCTGCGAATGACTCTAACAGTACACAGATGATATTCGGTTCGCTGCCTTTAGAAACAGTGGTCTGTTCTTTGGAAGAATTAACCAGAGTTTCGATCGCATCGACCGTTTCCTCAGAATAATCATCCGGTTTGCTCATACCACGGCCAACCACACTGGTGGAAAAACCGTATACAAAACCATAATCGGCATAACCCTGAGCGATATTGGAAAAATAGGAAGCAAGGATGTTAGAACCTGTGCAGCCTGTGTAGTAATCGGAAGTCCGACTAAAAGTAAAGCAGCAATCGAAACCGGACCTAATACAAAATGACGTTTTCCCTGATATTTTGGCCCTTTTGCAAAAAAGAAACCTAAAAATACGAAAAATGCAACGACAACGCCAACGACAAGAGTTGCCTCTTCTGCGGTAAAGTAGTTTGTGTTCTGCATTGCGAACAGATCAGAGATACATTTTAAATCAGTATAGCTGAAAGGTGTAACACGGTTTGAAAGGATCAGACCGTTGATCGTACCAAGGAACAGCCATAAACCGCTGATTAGTACACGCAGCTGTGCCCTGCACCGGAACAGATATACGATCGAGAGCGAAGCAAATACGATAAATGCGTTGTAAAGGTAAGCTAGTGTGTGATTATGTAAGAAAGAGATGGTAGAAAGGAAATCTCTTCTTGAAATCACTTCAATTGCGAACGTCAGCACGCATGCTAAAATAAAATGAAATACCAAGGAATATTTGTTTAAAAATGCAATCATTTTATAATATTTTTCGCTGTGCGGTTTTTTCTTTGGTAATTTTGAGCGGATAAGAGAAATCTTATCAAGACAAAACTGTAATTTTTCTTTCATAGTGACCTCCCAAAGTTTCATGTAATATCAAACTGTCTATCTGTAAACGGAAATGCTGTCATTTCCAGTATTTTGTAAAAGGTGTGTAAAAATCTTATTTTTGACACTAAGAGAATATATCGCTTCTCAGGTAAAAAATCAATCGGAAAGATGAATAAAAAAGAATGAACAATCTGTGTTTTTCTATGGAATATGAATAAAAAATGAACAAAATATGTCCAAAACAGGCAAAAACAGGAAGAAAATAGGGATTGCATGTGTGCAGAAGTTCTATTTATAATAAGGAAAGAAAATAAATAGAGCAGTCACAGATATAGGAAGACGCTGTCTGTACAGGCATGTGGAGACAGCAGTGTAGGAAAATGTTGAATTGGGAAAGGAGCGCTGCGTATGGGTGAGTTTACACATTTCAATAAGGAAGGAAATGCTGTCATGGTAGATGTTCATGCGAAGGATGACACCTACCGTGTGGCGGTGGCAGCCGGGAAAATATATGTCAATGAGGAGGTATATGCGGCAATCAAGGGACACACCGCAAAAAAGGAGACGTCCTTGGAGTGGCGCGTATTGCCGGGATCATGGCGGCGAAGAAAAATTCGGAACTGATCCCGTTGTGTCATATCATTGCATTGACGGACTGTGAGATCCGCTATGAGATGCATGATGAGGAGCATTCGATCGAAGCATTTTGTAAAACTTCCTGTATCGGGAAGACCGGTGTGGAGATGGAGGCAATGACAGGCGTGAGTGTGACGCTATTGACCATTTACGATATGTGCAAGGCGATGGACCGTGGAATGCGGATTACTGATATTCATCTGATGGAGAAGGATGGCGGCAAGAGCGGGCATTATGTGTGTGAAGAATCATGCAGCGATTGAAAGCTGTGTCAAAGATTTCTGAAAGACAAAATATACAATGTTGTGTTAGAACAGGACGAAAGGAAAACATGATATGGACAATAAATATACAGTAGGAATTATAACAGCAAGCGATAAGGGTTCCAAAGGAGAGCGTGAGGATATCAGCGGAAGAAGGATCAGAGAGATTCTCCCGGCAGAAAACTACGAGGTCGTATCCTATAAAGTGCTGCCGGATGAGCAGGAAGAACTGGAACAGGAAATGATCCATCTTGCGGATGAATGTAAATGCAATCTGATCTTAACGACAGGCGGGACGGGATTTTCCATGCGGGATGTGACACCGGAGGCAACGCTTGCGGTTTGTGACCGGAATGCACCGGGAATTGCGGAGGCAATCCGCGCCTACAGCATGACGATCACAAAACGCGCTATGTTAAGCCGTGGTGCGAGTGCGATCCGTGGACAGTCACTGATCGTAAATCTGCCGGGCAGTCCGAAGGCGGTGGAGGAGAGCCTGACTTATATCTTAGATTCGCTGGAACATGGGATGGATATCCTGTTAGGGAGAGATGGGGAGTGTGCACGGAGATGATAACGCTCTTTATGCTGGAAAGCACCTGAAATGCATAGAGTTCTTCGCTGAATAATATCTTTTCATTCTCTGGGAATAATGTTATACTTAAGAAAAAATAACGAGGGCGTTACAGGAGTGATCCGTAATGTCCTTTTTTGTGGAACGGAATATCAGAACAGAAAGGCTGGAAATAACTATGATTACAGTAAATGCAATGGGAGATACCTGCCCGATTCCGGTAGTAAAAACAAAAAATGCAATCAAAGAGCTTAATGGTGCAGGTGTTGTGGAGACACTGGTGGACAATGAGATCGCAGTTCAGAACCTGACAAAGATGGCAAACCAGAAAGGTTATGGCGTAAAGTCAGAAAAGATTTCAGACGGACAGTATAAAGTGACGATGGAGATCGGGGAAGAGGCGGCAGCAGGGAACACAGCACTGTCGGCAAACGATGCGGCAGAGACAGAAAAAGAAGAAAACTGTGCTCCAAATGCGATCCATGGAAACACGGTTGTTGTGATCTCCGCAGATCATATGGGTGAGGGCGATGAAGAACTTGGAAAAGTACTTATCAAAGGATTTATTTATGCACTCACAGAGCAGGATGTGCTGCCACAGACCATCCTTTTCTATAACGGAGGTGCAAAGCTGACCTGTGAGGAGTCGCCGACGTTAGAGGATTTAAAATCATTAGAGGCACAGGGAGTAGAGATTTTAACCTGTGGAACATGTCTGAATCACTATGGTCTTACGGACAAACTTCAGGTGGGAAGTGTAACGAATATGTATGTCATCGCTGAAAAAATGACACAGGCAGGAAACATTGTAAAACCATGATTTATCTGGATAATGCGGCAACTACATTTCCAAAACCACCGGAAGTGGAACATGCCGTCATGGCGGCATTTCATACAATTGGAAATGCAGGAAGAGGAGCGCATGCGGCAACACTGGATGCGTCGAGGATCATTTATGGGACCAGAGAGCGGCTTGCAGATTTATTTCATGCGGAGGATGCATCCCGTATTGCGTTTACCGCCAATGTGACAGAGTCGTTAAACATTGCAATCCAGGGATTGTTTGAACCGGGAGATCATGTGATCACGTCAGTCTGTGAACATAATTCGGTATTGCGTCCATTGTATCTGATGGAGCAGCGCGGTGTGAAAGTAACCTATCTTCCGGCAGATTCTAAGGGGCGGATCGCATACGATGAACTGGAAAATGCATATGAGCCGGAAACGAAAGCGGTTGTAATCATGCATGCGTCAAATCTGACTGGAAATGTGACAGATTTAGAGCAGATTGCAGCATTTACACAAAAGCATCATTTGCTGTTTGTCGTTGATGCCGCCCAGACGGCGGGAGTCCTTCCAATCGATGTGCAGAAACAAAATATCGATGTACTCTGTTTTACCGGTCATAAAGGATTATTTGGTCCACAGGGAACCGGAGGAATTTATGTGCGAAAAGGTGTGGAAATCCGGCCGCTTTTCGCAGGAGGAACCGGAGTCCAAAGTTACAGCAGAACACAGCCAAAAGAAATGCCGACTCTGCTTGAAGCGGGAACTTTAAACGGACATGGAATCGCCGGATTGTATGCGGCTTTGGGATATCTGCAAAAGACCGGTATTGATAAGATCTACGGGCGTGAAATGGCGCTGGCAGAGCGTTTTTATAACGGCGTCAAAGACATTTCCGGGGTAAAGATTTATGGAGATTTTACAACAAAAAACAGAGTGGCAGTTGTCACATTAAATATCGGAGATATAGATTCCGGCAGTGTGAGCGACTGGCTCTGGGAGGACTATGAGATCGCCGTCCGCGCCGGTGCGCACTGTGCCCCACTGATGCATGAAGCACTTGGAACAAAAGAGCAGGGGGCGGTAAGGTTCAGCTTTTCCCATTTAAATACGGAAGAGGAAGTGGATACTGCAGTGAAAGCTGTGAGGGAGATCGCGGCGGGATAAGCTTTGAAGAAAAAAGCTGCATGGACAGGCAGGATTGCGTATCTGTGAAGATGAACTTATTTTTGAGTGCAATAATTTTTTGGAGGCGTGCAGATGGAACAGCAGAAAGACGAAAAAATCATATTTTGCAAGGGTGGCGGCTGCACCGCAAAGCTTGGAGCAGGGATTTTGAGCAGGGTGTTAGAGCGTCTGCCTAAAGGACCGGCGGATGAGAATCTGTTGATCGGCTACGATAGCAAGGATGATGCGGCAGTTTACCGTATCTCTGATGATACGGCAATCGTACAGACGCTCGATTTTTCCCGCCGATGGTGGATGATCCATACACTTTTGGTAAAATTGCTGCGGCAAATGCGCTCAGTGATATCTATGCGATGGGCGGCGAGGTAAAAACGGCGTTAAATATCGTATGTTTTCCTGAGAGCATGGATCTGAATGTTTTGGGGGAGATCATGCGCGGGGGATCCGAGAAAGTCATTGAAGCTGGTGGAACGCTTGCGGGTGGTCATTCGATCGCTGATGCGGATGTGAAATATGGACTTTCTGTTATGGGAACCGTGCATCCGGATAAGATTTATCCCAATAATCAGGGAAGACCGGGGGATAAACTGATCCTGACCAAAAAACTTGGCGTCGGGATCGTCTGTACTGCAAACCGCGTGAAAGAGGCATCGGACGCGGCGATGGAACAGGCGGTTGCATCCATGACTATGTTAAATAAATCAGCTTCCCATATCTGCCATTCGTATGAGATCCACGCATGCACGGATGTGACAGGATTTGGATTTTTAGGACATCTGCATGAAATGATGGATGGAAAATTGTCCTGCCGTATTTTTGCAGATCAGATCCCGGTCATAAAGGAAGCGCTCGATTACGCAGATGAGTTTTTACTGACGGCAGCAGGACAGAAAAACCGCAATCATGTAGGCGAATTTGTATCATTTGAAAATGTATCGTTTGCCATGGAGGAAGTGCTGTTTGACCCGCAGACTTCCGGAGGACTTCTGATCGCGGTGGAAAGCCAGCAGGCGGAAGCGCTTTTCGAGGAATTAAAACAGGCGGGACATCCGGCAGCCATTGTTGGAGAGATCATTCCCAAAGCAGAAAAAGAAATTTATGTTGGTGTGCTGTAAAAAATATTTTTAATTCATAGGAAATTACGTCCTATGTAAAAAGCCCTCCGGGCGGGATGCGCATTTCGCGGAGCAGAAGTTAGCTGTAAACAGCACCGCTCGAGCGCGAAAGAGTCGCAAGCGACTCTTTATTCTGAAAAATCGAGAAAAAATTCCGGTATAAATATATGAGAGAAAAGAAAAATTACAGGATTATTACGTTTCATACAACTTCAGCGGCGATGGCAATGGAAAAATACTGCGGGGAAAATCATATCAACGGACGTCTGATTCCTGTGCCAAGGCAGCTTTCTGCAGACTGCGGTCTTGCGTGGCGGATGGAACCGGCAGAATATGAACAGAAAAAAGAGCAGATCCATACATTTGGAATCGAAACAGATCAGAGTGTTGAACTGGTGATTTGAGGGATTGCCTGAGAAAACAGGAGTGTTTAAAAGAGGGAAAATACATGAGACAGAAACCATTCATCATAGTAAGAGGCGGCGGTGATCTTGCCACCGGAACCATTCACAGACTCTGGGCGGCAGGATTTCCGGTACTGGTGTTAGAGACAGACCACCCGGCGGCGATCCGCCGTCAGGTAGCCGTCTGTGAGGCAGTTTATGAGGGCAGCGCACGGTAGAGGGCATGGAAGCAGTGCTGATCAAAGATACTGCAGAGGCAAAAAAAGTGATCGATACCGGGAAAGTCCCATTGATTGTAGATCCGGATGGAGCAAGTATTACGGCATTAAAACCGGATGTGGTCGTAGATGCGATCTTAGCCAAGAAAAATTTTGGAACGAACCGTTCTATGGCACCGCTCACGGTGGGATTAGGTCCTGGATTTACGGCGGGGGTAGATGTCGATATCGTCATCGAGACCATGCGTGGGCATAACCTTGGTCGAATTATCCGTGAGGGATCAGCCATTCCAAATACCGGAATCCCAGGCAATATTGGCGGTTATACGGCAGAGCGTGTGATTCATGCGGGAGCGGAAGGAATCCTTTATAATGTGCACAAGATCGGTGATATCGTGGAGCAGGGCGAAGAAATCGCCTATATCGCGGATGAAAAAGAAAATCGCAGATATTCCGTGACCGCCACGATACCCGGCATTATCCGTGGACTGATCCGTGATGGATACCCGGCTACAAAAGGCTTTAAGATCGCGGACATTGATCCGCGTAAAAGTGAGCTGTCAAATTGTTTCACCATTTCGGATAAAGCACGCTGCATTGCGGGCAGTGTGCTTGAGGTTGTCTGCGCATTTGGCAGTAATATTTTATCATAAAAACAGAAAGGGGCATACGCTTCATGAAACTGATAAAAACAGAAGATGCGGTCGGTCAGGTTCTCTGCCACGACATTACCCAGATCATTAAAGGTGTCACAAAAGATGCGGTTTTCCGCAAGGGGCACATTATCACGGAGGAAGATATCCCGGTACTTCTGAGTGTCGGAAAAGATCATATTTACATCTGGGAAAAAGATGACACGATTCTTCATGAAAATGAAGCAGCGCAGATCCTTTATGAGATGTGTAAAAACGACCATATGCATCCGTCAGATGTTAAGGAGGGAAAAATTGAGCTGATTGCAGACTGCAACGGACTGTTAAGAGTTGACAAAGAAAAATTGAAAAAGGTGAACAGCTTCGGTGAAATGATGATCGCCAGCCGCCACGGAAATACACCGGTGAAGGCGGGGGACAAGCTTGCAGGAACCAGAATTATTCCACTTGTCATCAAAAAAGACAAAATGGAACGTGTAAAAGCAATTTGTGCGGATGCCCCGATTTTTACATTAAAGCCATTCCATAAGAAAAAAGCTGCGATCATCACGACCGGAAATGAGGTTTATCATGGAAGGATCGAAGATACTTTTACACCGGTCATCCGGGAAAAGCTGGCAGAATATGATACAGAAGTCATTTTTCATGAAACTTTTGATGATGATAATCAAAAGATTACGGATGGATGTCTTGCGGCGATCGAGGCAGGGGCAGATCTTGTGATCTGTACCGGAGGCATGAGTGTGGATCCGGATGATAAAACCCCGCTTGCCATCAAAAACACGGGGGCAGAGATCATTTCTTACGGTGCACCGGTACTGCCGGGAGCGATGTTTCTGATTTCCTATTACAACGGAAATGTTCCGATCCTTGGTCTGCCGGGCTGCGTGATGTATGCAAAGCGCACAATCTTTGATCTGGTACTGCCACGCATTATGGCTGATGATAAAGTGACAGCAGAAGAGCTTGCAGCGCTTGGAGAAGGGGGACTCTGCCTAAACTGTGACCACTGTATTTACCCGAATTGTGGATTTGGAAAGGGCTGGTAAACGAGTCTATGAAAGATAAGGCAGGCAGGGAGATCGACTACTTGAGAATCTCCATTACCGACCGCTGCAATCTGCGTTGTAAGTATTGTATGCCGGGTGATATAGAGACGACAGATATGGAAAATCTGCTGACCTACGAGGAGATCGTTCAGGTGACAGAGGCGGCGGCAGCGCTTGGAATCCGGCATATCCGCCTGACTGGCGGGGAGCCGTTAGTGCGCCGCGGCTGTGTGGATCTGGTAGAAAAAATAAAAAATGTTTCCGGCATTGAAACGGTTGGAATGACCACAAATGGGGTTCTGCTTGCAGAGTATGCAAAGGCTTTGAAAGAGGCTGGACTGGACAGTGTGAATGTCAGTCTTGATACTTTGGATGAAACAGAATTTCAAAGACTGACGGGACGGGATGAATTAAATGCAGTGTTGGCAGGAATCAATGCTGCAAAAGAAGCACAAATTCCGGTAAAGATTAATACCGTGCATTATCAGCATCTTGACTGGAAATCTATTCTTGATTATACAAATAGAGTGCAGATTCCGGTGCGTTTTATCGAGATGATGCCGATCGGGTATGGGGCAGCGTATACTGGAGGCTCCAATGAAGAATTGTTTCGGCAGATCGAGGAGTGCTATGGGAATGTATCAGAAGCCGGAACTGTGAGAAACAGGGAAGGCGAAAAATATAGTGCAGATATCCGGGATTTGTCGTACACGGAAGAGAAGCAGCAATCCGGAAAACATGGCGCAGGTCCTGCAGCTTACTACCGTTTTCCGGGATTAAATATGGATGTCGGTTTTATCAGTGCCATGCATCATAAATTCTGCAGATCCTGCAACCGCATCCGGCTCACTTCGGAAGGATATTTAAAACTATGCCTCTGTTATGAAAAAGGCATTGATTTAAGAGCCGTTCTCCGGGATCCGGGGAGAAAACAGACATTGCAGGAAGTGATGAAAGAGGCAATTTTTGAAAAACCGGCGGAGCATTGTTTTGAACAGGTCTCTGAAATGACAGAGCACAATGCAATGGTGCGTATTGGTGGATAATGCAACGGAGTGAATTGATTTACAATGAAAATGCAGGTAGAAATGTAATTCTGACGAGAATGGGTGAAATTAATTATAATTAAATGAAAAACACCCAAAATACGCAATGAAATGAGTGGAAAATGGCTGAAATGGGCGAAAAATACATGAACGAACTGCATTCGCCCAATCGACCGTAAATGAGCAGAATATGTAAGCAAAAATGGGTAGAAATATGTAGTAATATAGAGAAATCGCCCAATCACTGATATGAGAAACAAAAATTCCAAAGTATTTATAAAGGATTGAAAATACCTGCAATGAAACGGATGAAAAACATCAGAAAATGGAGCAATCATACATGGGAATCATAAAAGGAATTTGTATCAGCAAAGAAAGAGGAACAGAAAAGCATGAGGTGCAGAAGCCGGGTTTGTCAAAGACTGGGGCATCCAGGGCGATGCACATGCAGGAAAATGGCACAGACAGGTCAGTCTGCTTTCCTTTGAAAAAATAGAAGAATTTCGTGCAAAAGGTGCAGACGTTGCGTTCGGAGCATTTGGAGAAAATCTGATCGTGGAGGGATATGATTTTAAGAATCTTCCGGTCGGTACGAGATTTCGCTGCGGAAAGGTGCTGCTTGAGATGACACAGATCGGAAAAGAATGTCACTCCCATTGCCAGATTTATCAGAGAATGGGAGAATGTATCATGCCACATGAAGGTGTTTTTGCAGTTGTGTTAGAAGGCGGCACGATTCATGTTGGGGATGAACTGCTGTTGCAGGAATCGTGATGTGATAGAAATACAATATAAGGAGAATGCCCTATGAAAGAAATTGTGGAAACTCTTAAGAAAAGGATCAGCGAAAATAAAAACAGTATGCTTGTCACTGTGGTAGCGGGACGCGGTTCAATCCCGCGAAAAGCAGGTGCCTATATGGTAGTCGGAGAGGATGGCAGAGTGACCGGAACGATCGGCGGTGGTAATCTGGAATACCAGGCAACGCTGATGGGACAAAAACTTCTCGCGGAAAAGAAAAATTATCTGCATGAGTATAATCTTGGTCAGGAAAAATCTGCAGAACTTGGAATGGCATGCGGCGGAAATGCGACAGTGCTGTTTTATTTTGTGGATGCCCGGGAAGATGCCGCATGGATCAGACAGATGGAAGAGGCAGAAGAAAAAAAAGAAGCATTCTGGATCCTGATGCCGTTAGAGGAAGGGAAAATAAAAATACTGCCAGGGTTTCAGACTTTTGCGCATCAGTCTGTGACAGAAATAGATGGAGCACGTTTCTATGCAGAACAGTTTTCTTATGATGGAAAAGTATACATTTTTGGGGGCGGGCATTTAGCGCAGGAACTTGTTCCGGTGTTGTCACATCTTGGTTTCAGATGCATTGTTTCAGATGACAGGGAAGAATTTACGAAGCCGGAACTGTTTCCGGGAGCGGAAGAGATACGGTTGATTGATTTTGGAAAACTGGAAGAAACATTTACGATTCACCCGGAGGACTACATTGTGGTCGTCACAAGAGGACATCTCTGTGATACAGATGCAGAACGCTTTGGACTGAAAACTCCTGCCGGGTACATTGGTGTTGTAGGAAGCAGGAAAAAGACAAAATTTGTCACCGATAAATTACTGGCAGAAGGATTTACCGAGGAACAGCTTGCGCGTGTGACAGCACCGATTGGAATTGAAATCGGAAGTGAAACTCCGGCGGAGATCGCGATCAGTATTGCAGCACAGCTTATTGAGGTGCGGTCTAAAAAGAAATGAAAAAATTAAAATAAATTTAAAATCTATAATAAGACATGATATTAATAGCACTTAAAATATAAATGAAAAGAAAAGAGTAAAAACAAATGAAGAAGAAATGTGTGTGTGTATTACTTTCTGCAGCGATGGCAATGACCATGTTTGCCGGATGCGGAAACAAGGATCAGGCGTCAGCAGGTGAGACTAATACGGTGGCTTCCGCAGATGCAGAAAAATCTTCTGAGACAGAGGGTGCAGAAGCAAATGCTGACGAATCATCAGGCGCAGATATGTCAGCAACGGAGGCGGCAGAGGAAACTTCAGAAGCAGCAGAAACAACTGCAGCAGAGCCTTTTGAGGCGACCACGGTAACGGTATTTGCAGCGAAAAGTTTAAACACGGTTATGGAAGAGCTGATCGCAGAGTATAACAAAACGCAGCCGAATGTATCTATCGTGGGAAGTTATGACAGTTCAGGTACCCTGATGACACAGATCGAGGAGGGAGCGGCCTGTGATGTATTCTTTTCCGCAGCACAGAAACAGATGGATCAGCTTCAGGATGAGGACGGACTGGCTGTTGACGGAACCAGACACAACGTTGTAAACAATCAGGTCTGCGTGGTCACATGGAAAGGCAGTGGAACGGAGGTAACCGGACTTTCTGATATTGGAAAAGCAAAGAGCATTGCGCTTGCAGACGGTTCTGTTCCGGTTGGAAAATATACCAGACAGGCAATGGTAAATGCAGGAATGCTGGACAAAGTGGATGATGTTTCACAGATCACGACATCGGAAATCCAGGAAGCACTTGGCGGTGTGGAAATTAACGAGTGTGCCAATGTAGGTGCGGTAACGGCTGCGGTTGCAGAGGGATCGAATGAAGTCGGAACTGTATATTATTCAGATACTTACGGCTTTGAGGATCGTCTTCAAATTTTAGAGGTGGTTCCTTATGAGCTGACAGGAACTGTTATTTATCCGGCAGCACAGATCATCAATAAAGAAGCAGATGAGTTAGAGCAGAGTGCTGCGGAGGATTTTATCAATTTCCTGACTTCAGACGACGCAAAAACGATTTTCCAGAAATACTATTTTGATACAGATGTTGAATAAAGATTAAATTTTTTAAACAGCCGTTTATTTTCAAACCAATAAAGACAGTGATTGAGACAGTAGATTTTATGCTGCAAAAATGATCAGGATAAAAGATGGATGATAAATGGCTGTCTGAAAATTTAAAATGAAAACAGGAGGCAGTTATGAGTCAGTTGGCAGCATATTTAAGCGGACTTGACTGGAGTCCGCTTTTAATCTCGTTAAAGACCGGAATTGTAGCAACCATTATTTCGTTTTTTTTAGGAATCTATGCAGCGCGAAAAGTTGTGAAAGCAGGACCGCGTGTTAAGGCGGTTGCAGATGGAATTCTGACACTGCCGATGGTGCTGCCACCGACGGTAGCCGGGTTTTTCCTGCTGTTGCTGTTCAGCCTCAGGAGACCGTTTGGAGCATATCTTTACGATAGATTTGATTTTAAGGTGGTACAGACATGGCTTGGCTGTATCCTCGCGGCGACGGTAATCGCATTTCCACTCATGTACCGGAATGCAGGGCAGCGTTTGAGCAGATCGATGTAAATCTGATCTATGCGGCACGGACACTTGGGATGCCTGAAATTAAAATTTTCTGGAAAGTGGTCGTTCCGGCAGCGGGACCGGGTATTGCATCCGGAACCGTTTTAACGTTTGCAAGGGCTCTCGGTGAGTATGGCGCAACCTCAATGCTTGCGGGAAATATTCCGAAAAAAACGAGTACGATCTCACAGAAAATTGCAATGGTCATCCAGGACGGCGACTATACGACAGCGGGATTCTGGGTGATTGTGATATTAGTGATTGCATTTGTGGTCATATTTTTATTAAATATCATTACGGCAAAAAATATGAAACATGTGAGCAGATGGTAGAGCAGTCAGGAGGAAAAAGGAAAGCAGCAATATAAAATATTGCTGACAGATGGTGGAGGCAGGAGACTGTGATGAGTCTGAAAGTAAATATAAAAAGAGGCTGGGGAACTTAATTTAGACGTCGCGTTCGAGACCGAGCGTGGCGTATTTGCGATTCTTGGGGCATCCGGATGTGGAAAGAGCATGACACTAAAATGTATAGCCGGAATTGAGACGCCGGACGAAGGACGGATCGAATTAAATGGCAGAGTTTTATACGACTCTGCAAAAAAGATCAATCTCACCCCGCAGAAACGGCGTGTCGGTTATATGTTTCAGGACTATGCCCTGTTTCCGAATATGACGGTCGAACAGAATATCAAAGCCGGCATGGGAAAACATCCGGAGGAAGAAAAAGTAAGATCTTATATCAAACGTTTCCGTTTAGAGGGGATGGAAAAACATTACCCCGCACAACTTTCCGGCGGGCAGAAACAGCGTGTGGCAATGGCGCGGATGATTGCTTCTGAGCCAGATATCCTGCTTTTGGATGAGCCATTTTCTGCGCTTGACAGTTACCTGAAATGGGAGCTGGAGCAGGAAATGCGAGATATGTTAGCGGAGGTGCAAAAACCGGTACTTTTTGTTTCACACAACCGGGATGAGGTTTATCGTCTGTGCAGCATGGTAAGCTGCATCGACCATGGAAAAATGGAGGTCATAGAGAAAACAAAAGAATTTTTCCATAACCCGAAAACAAAGACGGCGGCAGTGTTATCCGGATGTAAGAACATTTCTGCAGCAGAAATTGTGGATAACAACCATATAAAAGCGCTTGGCTGGGGGATAACCCTTTGCGTTTCGGAGATTCCGGAGGAAACAAAGGCGGTTGGTATCCGGGCACATTCGTTTTATCCGGTGAATGCAGAGCAGATACCTGGCAAAGAGAGTGCAGCAAATGAATATCGTGTGAGTGTGATACAGGAGGGAACGGGCCTTAAAAAGTATAGGAACCCTGTACAGGAGGAAAATATTTTTAAAATTGAGGAATCCCGTATCATTGAGGATTCGTTTGAGTGGAATATTTCATTTCGTCCATCGAAAGAGAGCGGGTGGCTTCAGTGGAAAATAGCAAAAACAGAACAGGAAGATTCGCCAGGACCGATCCCGCCGGCTCTGGCAGTGCATGCAAAGGACATTTTATTGTTAAAGGACAATGCCTATGAATAACAGACAACTGACTATTTTCCGTACAGTGTGTGAAGAGGGAAGCATGACAAAGGCGGCCGAAAAACTATATATGACACAGCCTGCGGTGAGTCAGACCATCAAGGAATTAGAGCAGGAGAGCGGTGTCTGTTTTTTAGAGCGCTATAACCGTAAAGTGGTGCCGACGGAGAGCGGCAGGCTTCTCTATCAGTATGCATGCCATATCCTTGGATTGTATCATGATTTGGAACAGCATTTAAAAGAAACGGAAGGGGTGCGGACAATCCGTATCGGTGCAAACCTTTCTGTCGGCGTGAAAATGCTGCGTGGATTTATCCGTGCATTTGAAAAAAAGTATCCAGATATCCAAGTGAAAGTAACGGTTAGCGGGTCAGTGCGGCTGATGGAACTTTTAAAAACGCATCAGATCGATCTGGGATTGATGGAAGATCTGCCCGGCGAGACCGACTATATCCAGGAGCCGTTTGCAAAGGACCGGACACTGATCGTTGCGGCACCGGATCATCCACTGGCGGGGAGGGAGTATGTCAGATTTGAGGACCTGAAAAAAGAAAATTTTCTTCTGCGGGAAAAGGGCGCCGGGGTACGTGACCGTTTTGAAGCCATTTTAAGGACAAAAGACTGCGTGATCGATCCGCTCTGGGAGAGCCGGAGCACGAAAGTACTTGTGCAGGCGGTGGAAGATGGTTTTGGTATTTCTGTGCTGCCATATTGTCTGATTGAGGAATATTTAAAAGAAGGCCGTCTGGCGGAAATAAAAGTGGAAGATCTTTGTCTTGAAAGAAATTTAAATCTGGTATATCATCCACATAAGGTATGGAATGATCCACTCCGTGATTTTATGGATATTGTGCGCTGGTATGGGCATGATGAGATTAGAGCGATGAAAACAACCGATGGTATGTTTCACGGGCAGACTGATACGAACACGCTGTTGCTGTAAAATAAAAAGAACAGGTTTCCTGAGGTGGAAACGCTGTCCTTTTCTACGCTATAAATGTGTGTGTATATAGCAATTAAAATCTATCATGGATTTGATATAACTTCAAATAGGATAAAATTATAGAAAACATAAGTAAATACTTATGAGAGAAACGGAGATATGATATGAACCTGTTAGACATCATCGGACCTGTGATGGTCGGTCCATCCAGCTCCCATACGGCAGGAGCGTCAAGATCGGGAGAGTCAGCCGTAAGCTGCTTGCGGAAGAAGTAAAAGAGGCAAAAATATATTTTCACGGTTCCTTCCTTGCAACGGGAAAGGGACATGGCACGGATAAGGCGCTGATCGCCGGACTTTTGGGCATGCAGGTGGATGATCCGGCAATCCCGGACAGTTTTCGGATTGCAGGCGAAAGAGGAATGGATTTTTCCTTAGAGGGGATTGATCTTGGTGATGTGCATCCCAATTCAGTGAAAATGAATCTGACAGGTGTTTCCGGGCGTACACTCGAAGTGGTTGCGGCTTCGATTGGAGGCGGGCGGATACAGATCTGTGAGCTTGACGGGATCACTGCCAATTTCAGCGGCGATTATCCGACACTGATCGTGCACAACATCGACCAGCCGGGACATGTCACCGAAGTGACTTCCATGCTCGCACACAAGGGTGTCAACATTGCAACAATGCAGCTTTACCGGAAAAGCAGGGGTGGCAGCGCCGTCATGGTCATAGAGTGCGATCAGGAAGTGCCAAAAGAATCGCTTGCATGGCTGGAGCGGTTAGAGGGCATATTAAAAGTGACATATTGCAGTCTTGTGGAAGAGTAGAATTTATCATAAGAAAGTAGGAACATTTCATGTATGGATCATTACAGGAATTATGCGAATTAGAAGAAAAATCCGGGAAACCGTTCTGGAAGATCGTGCAGGAGGACGACTGCAGGGAGCAGGGGATCACGGAGGATGTATCATTTGAGCAGATGAGCGCGATGTATCAGGCGATGAAAGATGCGGATGCGCGTTATGATGAAAAATTAAAATCCGAGAGCGGACTTGTCGGTACGGAAGGTAAAAAGATGATGGAGGCGAGGGCAGAGGGAACTTTGCTCTGTGGAGATTTTATCGGGAAAGTCATGGAGAAGGCATTAAAGACCAGTGAGTCAAATGCATGCATGAAGCGTATTGTCGCGGCACCGACTGCCGGTTCGTGCGGAGTTGTGCCGGCGGTATTTTTGAGTCTGCAGGAAGAAAAAGGCTATTCTGAGGAAAAAATGGTGGAAGCACTGTTTGTAGCAGCCGGGATCGGCGGAGTGATCGCAGAGCGTGCTTTTCTGGCAGGTGCAGCGGGAGGCTGTCAGGCAGAGATCGGTTCTGCGTCTGCGATGGCAGCGGGCGGAGTTGTGCATTTATCAGGCGGCAGTGCAAAAGAGATCGCAAATGCAGCGGCACTGGCTTTAAAAAATCTGTTGGGACTTGCCTGTGATCCGGTTGCCGGTCTGGTGGAGGTGCCGTGCGTGAAACGAAATGTGATGGGCGCAGTCAATGCACTGACATCGGCGGATCTGACGAGTGCGGGAATCTTCAGCAAGATTCCGCCGGATGAGGTGATCGATGCGATGCGGAGTATCGGAAGAAGCATGTCCGAGGATATCCGTGAAACAGGAAAAGGCGGACTTGCGGGAACACCGACCGGAGTGGAGATCCGTGAGCGGATGGCCGGGGGCAGAACGCAGGAAGCATGATGCCGTAGATGGAAAAAATGAGATAAATCGGTTTTGGTTATTTGACAAGGCAACACACATGACTGACCTGTTTGACAGGTGGGTTGTGATGGTGTTGCTTTTTTTGCGTTATAGAAATTTTCTAAATTTTATGAATAAATTTGTTGACAATATCGTAACATAGTGCTATGGTTAGTTACACAAGTAATGAACCACATAACAAACCAACCACATAATGCCAACGGAATCTTATCAGGAATGAAATTGAAAGAAAGGAGCCACCATGCATGAATGAAATCTTAACGCAGGAGAAATCCATTTATCTGCAGATCGCAGAAATGATCGAAACAGATATTTTGAGGGATATTCTTCTGGAGGAAGAGCGTGTGCCGAGTACCAATGAGCTGGCAAAGTTATATGCGATCAACCCGGCGACTGCGGCGAAAGGCGTGAATATATTGGTAGATGAAGGAATCTTATATAAGAAAGGGGAATCGGCATGTTTGTAGCAGAAGGGGCAAAAGAAAACATTTTAAACCGCAGGCGGAACGAATTTTTTGATCACTATGTCAAAATTGTTAGAGGAAGCGGCAAGCATTGGACTTGATAAAAATGAGGTCATTAAACTGATCCAGTCAGCAGATCAATAAGGGGGAAGATAAAATGGAAAATAAGATGGAAGCAATCATCTGCAGCAATGTCAATAAGAGTTATGGGAAAAAAGAAGTTTTAAAAAATATAGATTTCACACTGGAAAAAGGAAAGATCTATGGTCTGATCGGAAGAAACGGTGCTGGAAAAACAACATTATTATCGATTTTATCCGCACAGAATCCGGCGACGGAGGGAAATGTGACCTGGAACGGCGAAAAGATATGGGAAAACAGAAAAGCATTAGATCATATCTGTTTTTCCAGAGAACTTTCAACCAACCTGTATGGAAGTGGTGTCAGTTCATTAAAAGTAAAAGAGTATTTAAAAAATGCATCTTACTATTATCCGAACTGGGATCAGAAAATGGCAGATGAGCTGATTGAAAAATTTGAGCTGAATACGAAACAGCGTATCAACAAAATGTCGAAGGGTATGCTTTCCATGGTAACGATCATTGTGGCGCTTGCCAGCAAAGCGGATTTTACTTTTTTAGATGAGCCGGTAGCGGGGTTAGATGTCGTGATGCGCGAGTACTTTTACCATAAACTGATGGAAGAATACACCGAAACAGGCCGTACCTTTGTGATCTCCACACACATTATCGAGGAGGCAGCGGATCTGATGGAGGAGGTCATCATGATCAAGGATGGCAGCCTTTTACTGAAAGAAAATACACAGGATCTGCTAGAGAGAAGTTATCATGTCAGCGGACTTGCGGAAGTGGTAGATCAGGCAGCGGAAGGTTATGAGAAACACCACGAGGAAAAAATGGGACGCAGCAAGAGCGTGACGATCCTTTTAAAAGAAGGCCAGGAGCTGCCAAAGGGCTATGATGTGACGATCCAGCCGATCAGCCTGGAAAAATTATTTGTTTCACTGTGCGGATTAGATGACTAGGAAATAGCGGGAGGAATGGAAAATGGAACAGTCTAAAATGATAATAAAAAGGAACCTGCTTTTCTGGGGAAAATATGGAATACAGATGACAGCCATCCTGATTGGATTTGTTTTGCTGTACGGTTTGTTTTTCAGTATGGGTGAGAGTGCTGACAGTGGATTCTGGCAGAGCGCTAATTTCTTTGCGGTCCTGATCGGCATCATGTTTAACTATATTGGACCGATCAGTTATGGAGGAGCTATATTCCGATGGTGCTTTCATTTGGATCAGGCAGAAAGGAAGCTGCATGGGGTGCGCAGCTGTTATATGCGGGCTATGCGGTGACTGCATATCTGTTTATCCTTTTTACGGGATATATGTCCGCAGGCAGAATGGATGGATTTAAGAATATACTGATCGCGGAAGCATTTGTTTTGTGTATTGCATTCGGTCAGATCTGCGCTGTTCTGCAGATGCGTTATGGAAAAAGGGAATAGAGCAGTCGGCATCATTGTGACAGTTGCAGTTGTGATGGGTATTGGTGCAGGTTTTATTATGGGCAGCGATCTGGCGGATACGCTGACTGCATGGTTTCAGGGACAGTCCGGCAGTGTCATTTCGATGGGACTTTTGATCGGTGCAGTTGTAGCAGCTGCGCTGTATGCGGTCAGTCTGGTCATGATGCTTCGCGTTGTATCGAAGTATGAAGTCCGGGTATAAAACAGAGTATTTTGTGTAGAAGACTGGGACGACAGAGCAACGGGAGTATTTTATACACAAAATGAAAACCGTATGAAAGGGGTAGCGTGGGAATGACAGGTAATTTTTTGATACAGTGTAAGACAAGAAAAATGGAAGTGCTGCAGTTCCTTGCAGTTGCATTTGGCAGCTATGTATTTGGAATCATTGTTATGATGATCATCCGGGCAAATACCATGGAAGAAAATGAGTGTGTCACTCTTGGAATGTTGATCGCGATGGCAGCACTGGTATTTGTGCATTTCTTTGGTATCATATTTTCTTTTGTCGGGGAATTTAATATGGCAATTTCCATGGGAGCGACAAGAAGAGCATATGTGGGAAGTTATGCATTGTTTAATATGGCAGAACTGGCAGGATTAGAACTGTTACTGTTCGTGCTTGGGAAGATAGAATCCGCCTGATGCGCGTGATCTATCCGCAGTGCGAAGTGATACTTGACCTCACACAGTATTTTCAGTGGAAATATCTTCTGGCAGTGATTGTGGGAATGACGATCGTTGAACTGTTTTTAGGGGCTGTAACCCTGCGGTTTGGAATGAAAGCATTCTGGGCAATCTGGGCGATCTGGATGTTTGTCACACTTGTGCCGGTGAAATTAATTGAAAATGAAGCACTGGCAGCAAAGATGCATCAGTTGGCATGCAGATCGGATTCGGAAATATCGTGCAGTATCTGGTTGTCGTTGGAGTCATAGCTGCAGTCATTATGGCAGTGCTGGGGTGGAATTTTCTGAAAAACAGAGTGTAACGGTGTGAGAATGTCAGAACTGGAAAGATAACAGAATGGGTGAAATGCCGGTGTGAAAAATAGAAAGCAACAGTATAGGGAATGCCAGAGATGGAAAGATAGCAAAAAGCTGGACTGTGTGAAAAAATGAGTATAAAAAAGAAAAGGCAGAGCCGGGGATGAAGCGGTTCTGCCTTTTCTTTATGCATAATTTATGCATGCATAGATTATGTGCAATTAGTATTTGTTGCTGCGTCTCCAGATGTGCATCTTTTCAGCCTCTTTGATCAGCTCGTCACGGAAATCCGGGTGAGCGATGGAGATTAATGCCTCTGCTTTCTGCCATGCGGAGAGTCCTTTGACATTGACTTTACCGTACTCAGTTACAACATAGTGTGTGTTGGCACGGGTATCGGTTACGATGGAACCGTTTGCCAATGTCGGGCGGATTCTTGACTGCACCTGTCCGTCTTTGGTCTTAAAGGTAGAGGACAGACAGATAAAGCTCTTGCCGCCTTTTGACAGGTAAGCACCTAAAACGAAGTCTAACTGTCCGCCGGCACCACTGATCTGCTTGATACCTGCTGACTCTGCATTGACCTGACCATAGAGGTCGATATCAACGGCGTTGTTGATGGAAATAAAGTTATCGAGTGCAGAGATCGAACGGATATCGTTGGTGTAATCAACCGGAGCACTCATCAGCTCTGGGTTGTCGTCTAAGTAATCGTACATTTTTTTGGTACCTGCACCGAAAGCGTAGGTCTGACGGTAACGGTCGATATTTTTCTTTGCACCGGTGATCTTTCCTGCTTTTGCGATGTCAACAAATGCATCTACATACATCTCTGTGTGGACACCGAGGTCTTTTAAGTCAGACTCTGCAATCAGGGAACCGACAGCGTTTGGCATACCGCCGATACCAAGCTGTAAGCATGCACCGTTCGGGATCTCATCTACGATCAGCTTTGCAACCGTCTTGTCGATGTCTGTTGCAGGACCGCCGGCACCGAGCTCACCGATCGGAGGATTCGAACCCTCTACGATATAGGTAACATCGGAAATGTGAACTCCACATTCTGTTCCGCCAAGGCAGCGCGGCATATTTTCATTTACCTCTACGATAATGTGTTTTGCAGTCTCACACATTGCGCCGAGATGGGAGGCACTTGGTCCGAAATTGAAATATCCGTGGGAATCCATCGGGGCTACCTGGAACATTGCTACATCATCCGGGCAGTCAAGCTCGCGGTAATAACGTGGCAGTTCGGAGTAACGGATCGGTGAATAGAAAGCGCATCCGCGGCTGATCATTTTACGTTCGATACCGGACATATGCCATGAGTTCCATGTAAAGTGCTCACCGGCATCTTCGCGTGCGAAAGTAGCTAACGGTTTTAAAAGGATACCACCGCGCAGGTTCACGTTTGTCAGCTCATCGGTACGTTTTGCCAGCGCCTGATCAAGGGCATCTACGGTGTTTGTACACCAGCCGAAATCAACCCAGTCACCGGATTTGATCAATTTTACCGCCTCGTCGGCAGATACAAGTTTCTGTTTGTATTCCTGTGAATAATCCATCACAAATACCTCCTCATAATTGTAAAAAATCATGATATAAAAAGATTGTTAAAAAATTACCATAGTCTTATCCTAACACTTTATGGAGAGTTTGACAAGTCAATTAAGTTACTGTTCACACATACTGTGTGAGCAGTAACAATTACAGCCTATTTTAAATGCATCTTCGATGCATGGGGCTGTAATCCGGCATGATATAGTCTTTGGCGCACAGCTTGACAGCAAGTGTCAAGCTTGCGAGTGAACAGTAACTCAATTAATTCTCTACCGGCATCGTCCAGCTCTGCGACTCACGGCGGTATTTTTCCAGCGCTTCCTCATAGCTTGAGACCAGCATGGTATCGGAAGGAATATTCGATTTGGCTTCGGCGAGGAGCAGTTCATAACATTCAACTAACCCGTACAGAGGGAGATCGCCGCTGGTGTGGACATCTAAGATGCTCTCCGTTTCATAGGCAGCATTGTAGAACCAGATGACTGCTTCATTTAAATCTTTCTGCGCGAGAAAATAGGTACCAAGCTCATAGCAGATCTCGGAACATGGAGTGGTCAGCATATCCTTCATCGTCAGCTTGAAAAATTCATTTTTGTTGTCCTCTAAGCGGTACACATGCGCGAGTACGCAGGAGGCTTCTTTCATGGCATCATCGGAGAGGTCATGTTCTAAGATATACTGGAAAATTGGTTTCGCATCCTGAAAGTCTTTTGTGTCACCGGTCTTTAACAGCTCTTTGGCATACATCGTGCGGATCTTCGGAGAGAGTTCGTGGCCGCTCTGGAAGTTTTTGATAAATATGGAAAAATCACGTTTGCTGTGAAAATTCTGCGGTTTATGTAAAATCTCAACGTCGCTGTCGAAGATCACAGGAGTCAGGCGGACTGTCTCGTGCACCGGATCGACCATGTAAAGGTGCGCAGACGCTTGAACAGTTTCGGACGGTATTCTTTTTTTGCATTTAAAACGGTGTCGAAATCGGCATCCGTCACATATTTCATCTGAACGATCTCAATTTCCGGCAGCAGTGCATTTTTGAGCCGGAGAAAACGCTCATGGTTAAAATCATCTAAAACCTCGTCTGCATCGGCGGTATAGATGTAATCCATATTCGCTTTTGAAAAAGAAAAATTTCTCGCCGCAGAAAAATCGCTCGTCCATTTAAAATCATAGACCTGACTGGTATATTTTGCAGCGATCTCCTTTGTGTGGTCCGTGGAACCGGTATCCACGATGATGATCTCATCCATCAGATCTGCAATCGAGTCGAGACATCGTGCGAGAACCGCCTCCTCATTTTTAACGATCATGCATAAACTTATCGTAGCCATGGAAAATCCCCCTGTTGTGTATATTTTTAAGACTGGATCTGTCAGTATATTTTTGTATTTATTATATCGGACATGACAGGCAGTTACAAGAAACAGTTTTTGTGTAAAAAATATTTTATAGGCAGCACGGAATGTGCTACAATGGGTAAATGCAAAAATCAGGAAATGAGGAAAACAAATGAAATTAAATGAACAATGGATGCAGAAAACCATTGTGGTGTGGATCGGTGCGCTGCTTTGCTGTGCGTTGTGGCATTGGTGCTGGTCTGCGTGGGAATTTATATTGTAAATTACGGAAAAGAAAAAGCGTGAGAAAGGTGGATGAAAAATGAGTGCAGTTGTGACATTAAAAAAGGGCGAGGGAAGAACGATCAAAGCAGGCGGTGCCTGGATTTTTGATAATGAGATCGATACGGTCATGGGAAGTTTTGAAAACGGAGAGATCGTGGTCGTGCATGATTTTGACGGCTATCCGATGGGCAAAGGATTTATCAATACCAATTCAAAAATCCGCATCCGCATGCTGACAAGACATGTGGACCAGGAGATCGACCGCACATTTTTACAGATGCGCGTGAAAAATGCCTGGGAATACCGCAAAACGACGGTCGATACATCATCCTGCCGTGTGATCTTCGGGGAAGCAGACTTTTTGCCGGGACTTGTCGTTGACAAATATGAGGATGTGCTCGTGGTGGAATGTTTAGCACTTGGCATGGAGCAGTTTAAGGAGACGATCGTTTCTTTATTAAAGGAAGAACTTGCAAAAGACGGCATCAAAGTGCGCGGCGTCTACGAGAGAAGCGACGCTAGTGAGCGCACCAAAGAAGGACTTCCAAAGGTAAAAGGATTTATCGGGGAAGAATTTGACACCAATGTTGAGATCAAGGAAAACGGAGTCCGTTATCTTGTCGATGTCGTAAACGGACAGAAAACCGGATTTTTCTTAGACCAGAAGTATAATCGTCTTGCGATGCAGCGGATCTGTAAAGGGAAAAAGGTGTTAGACTGCTTTACCCATATGGGAACATTCGCCTTAAACGCCGGAATTGCAGGGGCAGCGGATGTCACAGGTCTTGACATTTCCGAGTATGCCGTGCAGCAGGCAAACGAAAATGCGCGCAGAAACGGACTGGAGGATACCGTTCATTTCCGCTGTGCAAACGTGCTCGATGAACTGCCGAAACTGGCGCAGAGCGGCAAACAGTATGATGTTGTTATCTTAGATCCGCCGGCATTTACCAAGTCGCGCCAGGCAACGAAAAACGCGATCAAAGGTTACCGTGAGATCAACATGAAAGGCTTAAAACTGGTAAAGGACGGCGGCTATCTTGCAACCTGTTCCTGCTCCCATTTCATGACACAGGAACTTTTGGCAAAGACAGTCAAAGAGGCGGCAAAGGCAGCACACAAGAGACTCCGCCAGGTGGAATTCAGAACACAGGCGCCTGATCATCCGATTCTCTGGCAAATTCTGCGAATGTGCCGGAGAGTTATTATTTGAAGTTCTATATCTTCCAGGTCGTCGATGAAAAGTAAGGGCTTGAAAGTGGCGGTAATGCTTGATTTATAAGGGATGGAAGGCATTTGATGTTTACAGAGAAAACCTCGTAAAGTATCGTAAAATATCACAAAACCGTGATTCAAAGTGGTAAGAAAAGTGGTAAGTCTGAGTGGTAAGCACCTGAAATGTGACGAGTGGTAAGCTTATGGGGAAAACGGTATGTTCTATTTGAATGATAACGGGGAACTAACAAAAGACTAACCATGGACTAACAAAGAACTAACCACACGTATCTTTCTTTTTCAAATAAGAGATGATAATATTATTGTGGCAAGAAAACGACTTACAAAAAGTTACAAATATATACGGAATGACTACGGAATGACTACGGTATGGAGACTTTTTTGAAAAGGAAACTATGATATTATTATCATGGAAGTAATGAACAGAGAGTGATCGAGATAATTCGGTTGCTCTTTTTTTATTGTGAAGGAATTGGCTGAACAACAGAACAGTATAGTTTTTAACATGCATTTCTATATTGATTAGCATGTTTTTTGTCAAAAGAAATTTCGAAACAAACACTATATAACACTTTACAACAGTTTAAAACTGTTATATACTGTTATAAAGAAAAGGAGGAAGGATATAAAGAATGAAAATTATAATCAATACTTCCTTGATGGTTCCCATTTATGAACAGATTGTTGACCAGATTAAAATGCTCATACGCAATGGCGAACTAAAGGAAAACGACAGTCTTCCGTCTGTCCGTACTCTTTCTAAGGAATTAAAAATAAGTGCTTTGACAGTGAAGAAAGCATACGATAATTTAGAAAGTGAGGGTTTCACAGTTACAGTGCACGGCAAAGGCACTTATGTAGCGGCTGTAAATACAGAACTTCTTTTGGAAGAACAAAAAAAAGAGCTGGAAGCAGATTTAGAACAGGCTATTCAAAAAGGCAGACGTTGCGGTATTAGTGATGAAGATATAAAAAGTTTATTCGAGTTGATATTGGAGGGCTGATATATGTTAAAAATTCAACACTTGAAAAAGAATTATGATAAATTTTCCCTTGATTGTTCATTAGAGCTTATGCCTGGGTGTGTAACAGGTTTGATTGGACAAAATGGGGCTGGGAAAAGCACAACATTTAAGGCAATACTGGGTTTGATTTCAACCGATGGCGGGAATATTACAATACTTGGGAAAGATATGAAAGACTTCACCGCAAAAGATAAAGAAAATTTGGGTGTTGTATTGTCTGACTCTGGTTTTAGCGGTTATCTGAAAATCAAAGATATTATCCCTATATTGCAGAATATGTACTCAAAATTCGATAAGTCATTATTTATAGAACAGGTACAGAGATTTCGACTGCCTATGAATAAGCAGATAAAAGAATTTTCAACGGGAATGAAAGCAAAATTAAAAGTGCTGGTTGCTATCTCACACAATGCAAAACTTCTGATACTTGATGAACCGACAGCGGTTAGATGTAATCGCAAGAGAAG
>ENA-OQDE01000352-OQDE01000352.1-human-gut-metagenome-genome-assembly--contig:-NODE-352-length-28526-cov-3.926617_pt1 | contig 28526 bp, 35 predicted proteins | sample MGYA00242768_ERZ504595 | MGnify/ENA primary metagenome ERZ504595 (study PRJEB26092, sample SAMD00036307) | human gut metagenome | host: Homo sapiens | study: EMG produced TPA metagenomics assembly of... | reverse complement strand
ATTAAAAATTAGAATTTCTAATGATATAGAAAATGATCCAGTTATGTTTAAGGTGAACAATCAAGTATATTCCTTAAGAAAAGATGAGGATGGCAATATTATAACGACAAAGATGATGCAAAATCATGGAAATTCACAAGAATTGTTTGAATATTCAGATGAGTCTGATGGAACGCAAAGATTATTTGATTTAATTCCATTGTTCTATGAACATCAAAATAATAGAGTAATCTTTATAGATGAAATTGATAGGAGTCTTCATACGAACCTTACAAGAAGATTTTTAGAGCTTTTTTATACTCTTACAGAAGATGCAGATTGTCAGATAATTGCAACAACGCATGATTCTAATTTGTTGGATTTGGATTTAGTTAGACAAGATGAAATATGGTTTGTTAAACGCTCGGAGGATCATAGTTCTAAAATGTATTCATTAAATCGTTATAAGGAACGATATGACAAAAAAATCGATAAAGAATATTTATTAGGTCGATATGATGCAATACCGATATTTGATGAAGAAATTTTGGAGGATATGAATGATTAATCGCTATAGACTTACATCTACAGTATATGAGCGAGAGGATGAATCACAAAAAGTCCTTCCGGAAAAAAGAATTTTTTTGTCTGTAGAGGGAAATGCAACAGAAAAAGAATATTTTGATGGAGTATCAAAATATAGAGAAAAAATAGGAATAAATGCTGAAGTTGATGTGGAAGTCTGCGAAGAGGGAAAAAAGATACAAATAGTGCACCTCAACAAGTAATTGAACTTTTAGAAGAATATATCAGACTTCGCGAACAAAAAGAAGATGATATTTTGGAAGAGATATCAGAACAATTTAAAGAACAATATAGCATAGAATTCATAAAACAATATTTACAAGATCCAAATGAAATTCCTAAGAAGCAACGCAATTCTTTTATTACGGAACTTAAAAAGATTGGCTATGATATTAACTACAGGAAGTATTTGAGAAAGTACAATAGGGAACTAGATGAATTTGCTGTATTAATAGATAGGGATATGCAAACTCATTCAGAAGAAAATATGCGTGAGTGTATAAAGCATTGTAAGGATAATGGATATAAATGCTATATTGCTAATCCTTGTTTTGAATTCTGGCTTTTAATGCATTTGGCAGATATAAATATTGAATTTGGAGAACAACTGGAAAAAATAAAAGAAAATCCCAAAATATCAGAACATCATACATTTGTAAGTAAAGCTGTATCAGAAAAAGGACATCATGGAAAAAGCGGAATTAAATTTGCAACACAATATATGCCTAGAATTAATCAAGCTATTAATCAGGCAAAAAAATTTGCAGTAGATGAAGAAGATCTAATAGATAATATTGGTTGCAATCTTTGGAAGCTGATGGAAGAACTGAAGCAGTATGGAAAAGATGAAACAGGAAGATTGTAATTGCTTTCTAGCAATGACGTAACATCCTCCCCACCTACTTTGTGACAATTATATAACGTCCCCTATACAGAAATATGCGGTTTTAAGCCATTTTCATGGTAAAAAAGCCGCATATTTTTGTAGCAATGACTTGACATCCTCGGGGGCACTTTGCCTGGAGAATAGTTTCCCAAGGTGAGAATGTTGTAGATATGAGGAAAACATGCTATGGTATATACAGTGTGTAAAAAAGAACAAAGAAAAAATAGAAAGCGTGGTCAATCAGAAAATATGAAGTACGAACACATCACAGAGGGCCGTTTCATAGACCGCCCCAATCGTTTTATTGCACATGTGGAGATCAATGGACAGGTGGAAACGGTTCATGTAAAGAATACAGGCAGGTGCAGAGAGCTTCTGATTCCGGGGGTACAGGTCTTTCTGGAAAAGAGCAGCAATCCGGCGAGAAAGACAGCCTATGATCTGATCTGCGTAAATAAAAAGGGCAGGGGTCTGATCAATATGGACTCTCAGATTCCCAATAAGGCAGCACTGGAGTGGGTAAAGGCAGGACATCTTTTCCGGAAAAGGTTCAGGTAACGCCTGAGAAGACTTATGGAAATTCCAGATTTGATCTTTATGTCTGCTCAGAGAAACGTAAGGCTTTTATAGAAGTAAAAGGTGTCACTCTGGAATCTGACAATATAGCACGTTTCCCGGATGCACCGACAGAAAGAGGTGTGAAGCATCTGAAGGAGCTGATCCATTGTATGCAGGAAGGATACGAAGCTTATCTGCTTCTGGTGATCCAGATGAAGGGAGTTGACAGGTTTGAGCCCAACTGGGAGACTCATCGGGAATTTGGAGAAACCCTGCAGGAGGCGAAAAAGGCAGGAGTGCATATTCTGGCTTATGACTGCCTGGTAGAACCTGACAGAATGGAAATTCAGGATCCGGTACCTGTATGCCTTGCTTCTGACTGGAAATAAAAAAGTATTCCCGCAATCAGCAGGTCCTATTCAAAATTCCATTGCCGCAGGCAATCTGGAATGAATTTTGGCTACGTTACTGTGAACAGTAACGTGTGTTTTATACTTCAGAGCAGTAAATAATTGTAGACATGAAAGTATATGAAATGTATAATATGTATCAGAAATTTGTTGACAGATTTATAGGAAGATCAGTCAAAAAACTGAGATGACTATGAAAAAAGTTCCTGTAAAAGTTTTTTACGTGGAACTTTTTTTGTATCGTTTCGATGTTTATCCGAATCGGATAAGCCCTCTGTTTCAATTGAGGAAAGATGATCCTTATATGGGACTCAACACGCAGGTTATGAAACAGTAATAAATGGAAAGGAACTGGATATGAGAAAAAATCGAAAGAATGACTCCCATACCCGCAGAAAAAGAATTTGTATTGCAGCACTTCTTCTGGCAGGCAGCCTTATACCGGGAGGATGTGGAATAAAGAAAGAGAAAACATCGGACAGTGAACTGCCGGAGATTGTTATCGGAATAGATTATTTTGAACCTTACAGCTATCAGACGAGTGATGGCGAGTATAAAGGTATTGATGTGGAACTTGCAGAGGAAGCCTTTCAGAGGCTGGGTTATCAGCCTGAATTTGAGAAGATTGTCTGGGAAGATAAAGAGAAACTTTTGTCAGATGGAACAATAGACTGTCTGTGGAGCTGCTATTCCATGAATGAAAGAGAAAACAAATATCAGTGGGCAGGACCGTATATGTACAGTCGTCAGATGGTGGTTGTAAGAGCCGAGAGTGAAATCAGGACACTTCAGGATCTGAAAGGGAAGAGGATTGCAGTTCAGGCGACTACAAAAGCAGAAGATCTCTTTCTTCATAATATAAAATCAGATCTTCCGCAGGCAGAACAGGTGAACTGTTTTTCTTCGCCGAATGAGCTTTATGCTGCACTTAGAAAAAATTATGCAGATGCGATTGCGGGACATGAGGCAATGCTTGGCAGTCTGATACAGGATGGCAAGGGCGCTTACCGTATGCTGGAGGAAAGTCCTTATAAATCAGAACTTGGAATTGCTTTCAAAAAAGGAACTCACGAAGAATTGGCAGAAAAGCTTACAGAAACGCTTACAGAGATGCAAAGTGAAGGGATTACAGAAAAAATAGTTACAAAATACGGATTGGATGCGGACGAAACTCTGCCGGGAGGAGAAAGTAAATGAGCAGACAGATAAGAAGGCAGATACCGCAGAAACAGAAGAAAAAGAGGGTCGACAGAAATGCGTGTTTGCTTGTGTTTATTCTGATTTTTTCCGGAATACTGACCTTTCTTCTGCTGACAGCGAGAGATAATAGCAAGCTGAACAGTACTCTGGATGAGACCTTTGATTTTGTAAAAAACCGAATTGAAAGTTATGAGATTTATGACACCAATGATCAGGTGAAAAGCCTGGTACGTCTTTTGGACAAAACAACAGAATTAAGCAGAGTCATAGAACAGGAAGGAAATCTCAGTACAGAAATGCTGGACGAATATGCCAGGGAACAGCGTCTGACAGGAATCCTTGTACTGGATCAGAATCTGGAAGTGACAGAACAGAATGCAAAAGATGGAGATACTATGTCGCTGTGGCAGAAGCTGATCAAAAGTGATTATGTACGTGATATTGCAGAGCATCCGGAAAAGACTTATACCACCCGTCTGAGAAATAAAGGAAAGATCTATGATTTTGCGGCAGTGGCAAGACAGGATGCAGCAGGTATCCTGATCACATATGCGCAGAAGGAGGAAGTAAATGAGCTTAACGGAGATCTGACGATGGCATCGTTATTTTCTGACTTTCCTTTTGAGATGAATGGAAGTGTTGTGATCTGTGATGATGATAAGGTTGTCAGTACAAACAGACAGGAGCTGACTGCCCGCTCTATAGAAGAAGCAAAAAGTCAGTATAAAAATAAATTTGAGGCAGATGAGAATGGAATTGTCCATCTTCGTTCAGAGACAGGAAACTGGTTCGGACGTTGGGAGAAGATCAAAGACTACGATGCATATATCTTTTTCCCGGGAAGTCAGGTATACATCACACGAAATATTATATGTGTGATTTATGTGCTGCTTGCACTGCTTCTTTTCTTACTTTATCGGGTGAACAGGAGCAGAACAGAAAAGAGAAGTATCCTTCAGGACCAGAAAAGACTTCGGGTGATCAATGCACTGGGGCATGCATATGCCTCTATTTCTCTTGTGAATCTAAAAACAGAGGAAATCGAAATCCTGAAATCTTCAGGAAATATGAAGCCGGATCAGAAAGGGAATATGCTTTTCAAAGCGCATCAGGAAGAACTTATAAGGCAGGTGATTGCAGAGCCATTTCAGAAGGCATACTGGGAATTTGTCGATATAAGTACAGTGGCAAAACGTCTGGAAGAACGTGAAACGCTGAGTTTTACAGCTCGGACAGTGGATGAAAGATGGATGACAATGATCATTGTGCCACAGGGATATGATAAAGATGGGAAATTGTGTACAGTTCTGGTTGCAATCCGTGATGCGACAGAAGAAAAAGAACGTGAGATTGCGCAGGATAGGAATCTGAGAAATGCACTTGCGGCTGCGGAACATGCGAACAGGGCGAAGACTGTGTTTCTGAATAATATGTCTCATGATATCCGCACGCCGATGAATGCGGTCATTGGATTTACTGCGCTTGCGACAACACATATTGACAATAAGGAGCTTGTTCTGGATTATCTGAAAAAAATCCATATATCCGGTCAGCATCTGCTCAGCCTGATCAATGATGTGCTGGATATGAGCAGAATCGAGAACGGTTCTGTACGGATTGAATATACAGTTGTACACCTGCCGGATATCTTGCATGACTTAAATACAATTATACAGGAATCTGTACATTCTAAACAGCAGGAGTTTTATATTGATACACAGGATATACTCCATCAAGATATCATTACCGACAAGCTGCGCCTGACGCAGGTGCTTCTGAATATCAGCAGTAATGCTGTGAAATTTACACCGGTCGGGGGTACGGTTAATATTCGTGTTTCTGAGAAATCATGCAGAAGAGACGGATATACAACAGTGGTATTCAGTGTCAAGGATGATGGAATCGGGATGTCACCGGAGTTCAGGGAGCAGGTGTTTGACTCGTTTACAAGAGAACATACTGTTACGGAGAATGGAATCGGAGGAACCGGTCTCGGAATGGCAATCACCAAAAACATTGTGGATATGCTGGGCGGTACGATTCATGTTGAAAGTGAAGTTGGAAGGGGAACGGAGTTTACGGTTATGCTTGAATGTGAAATATCAGAGATGACTGTGAAGGAGGAACCTGATTCGGAGCAAAGAGAGCCCCTTAAGAATGAGAAGCAGAAGATCCGGGCAGAAATCCAGAGGCGTTATGAAGGGAAGAAAGTTCTTCTTGTAGAGGACAATGAGCTGAACCGGGAGATCGCAACAGCGATCATGGAGGAAATTGGTCTGGATGTGGATTGCGTAGAGGATGGTACAGATGCTGTGAATATCATGTCATCTGCAGAAGGCAGAAAATATGATCTGATCTTCATGGATATTCAGATGCCTAAGATGGATGGATATACCGCAACCCGGGAAATCCGTACATTGAATGATCCGAAATGCGCAAATATACCAATCATTGCGATGACTGCCAATGCTTTTGAAGAAGACCGTAAAAAGCAATCAAGCGGGTGATGAACGCTCATATTGCCAAACCAATCAGTGTAGATATAATTCTGGAAAATCTGGAGAGAATGCGCCAAAACAGAAAGTATTTTAATGAACCTGCTGAGAAGAGTTAAAAACTTTTCAGCAGGTTTTAATTTATCCAAAAAATTACATGCATACTGTCAGAAGTGCTAGTGTAAATATCTGAGCGTTCACGTATAATGTAGATAAACAAAAAATCTTCTCACAAAATTAAGTAAAAAAGAGTCCGAGGAGTACATTAAAAAAGAAAGGAGATGTTTGTATGAGCAAAAAAATGAGGTTGTGGATGGCAGGAACAGTAGGAGTCTTAATGGCAGGCTTTATGAGCGTAAGTGTTTATGCCTTGAAGAAAAGGATGTTATTGGAACCTGGTATGTAAATGAGCTTTCTATGGGCGAAGGTGCATCCTTTCATCCGGGGGCAATGGGAATGGAAGTGACCGTGGACATTAAAGAAGACGGTAAAATGGAACAACAAGTTCTGTTTATGGGGAAGAGCCTGAAGTAGATGAATCAGAGTGGAAAATAGAAAATGATAAAATTTTGATGACTCATAATGATCAGACAGAAGAATGTGAGTACAAGGACGGTAAGATAACCTTAACAGCAGATGGAACGACAATGATCCTGAGTCAGGAAAAGGAAGAGTATGAGCCTTATGTACCGGGCAAACCGGTAGAAAATCCAACCATGAAGGATTTTGAAGGAGAATGGAGCTGTACTCTGATGGAAGCATTTGGAATGCAGATGCCGGTTAATGCTGACTTTACAGGATTTGAAATGAGTATGTCTGTGGAAGACGGAAAGGCTGAAATTATCTTAATAGAGAGTGGAGAAGAGACAAAAGTAGAACTTCAGGGCGATGTGGAAGGAAACGCACTGGTATTAAAGGCTGTAACAGAGGATGAGGCAGGAACTATGTTTTTCAGTCTTGATAATATGAAGTTCAATTTACTGGATGATGGAAAACTGTGTTTGATAGCAGAAGATGATGCAGAGGAATCTGATGACGGCGAAGAAGCAGATGATTCTGAAACAGGTGAAGTTGATTTTTCCGTAAAGACATATTTTGAAAAAATAATTGTTACAGAATAAGGTAAAATACTGCCGCACCATTCCGGTGCGGCAGTATGGGATTTCAGATAAAAAAGGAGGATAGGGTATGGGATTATTTGATAAGAAAATCTGTGACATCTGCGGGGAGAAAATTGGTTTATTGGGAAATCGAAAACTGGATGACGGAAATCTGTGCAAGGATTGTGCGAAAAAATTGTCACCATGGTTTGAGGAGCGGCGGCATAGTACGGTAGAGGATATCAAACGTCAGCTGTAATATCGTGAAAAAAACAAAAAAGCGGTAATGGATTTTTGTATAACCCGACAGATCAATACCAGAAATTACAATGTTTTTATTGATGATAATAAGGGGAATTTTACTGTTGCACGGAAACTGGATGTCAATGAAAACCCGGACATAGTTCCTTTATCAGCCATTGTGCAGTGCAGAGTTGATGTAGACCAACAGCAGCAAGAGGAAACATATACAAAGGATGGAGAAAATGTAAGTTATCAGCCACCGGTATATAAATATGAATTTGATTATACCATGCGTATTAAAGTGAGAACTCAGTGGTTTGATGATATGGATTTTCGCCTGAATACTTTTTCCATAAGCAGTGATAAAAGAAGAGAACTGATGGAAGTGGAGCAGACCGCTTATCAGATTATTGCAGCACTGACACCAAACGCAGTCGGAATGCAGTCCGGAATGCCGGGAATGAACATGATCGGAGGAATGCAGCCCGGAATGTCAGGGATGCAGCAGAACGGCAGTTCGTGGAAATGCCAGTGTGGTGCAGAGAATACCGGAAGGTTTTGTGAATACTGTGGTCAGCCAAGACCGTTTTAAGTAATGATTAAACAGAGTGGACATAATTGTTCACTCTGTTTGTGATAAAAAACTCTGAAAATAGATGATTTCTCTAAAAACTATATGACAAAATGGTGCTTTATAGTATAATTATTACAAAAATGGATTAGGGCGTATTTGAAAAATCATTCCTGCAAATTGTGACGCACATCTTGCGTAAAGCATTTTTCAAACACGCTCCGGTGAAAGAGGAATTTTCATGACATACAACAAAAAGAGGACTCTGTCATATGGAGTGATTCTGATAAGTGTGTTGCTGGCTTATTTCTGCAGGCAGGCGAGACCGGAAAATGTTTTCATGAGAAATCTGGCAGATCAATGCCGTAACTGTATTTATCTGGGAATGTACTGTGCCTGGGTGATTTATCTGGAGAAGCATGTAGTACATAGAAAAACGCGCAGATGCCTGACTGCAATTGGCTGTCTGATGGTATTCTGGTTCTTTGTGCGGACAGTAAAATTTCATATTTTTTATGATCCTCTTGGAGAACATATCTGCTGGTATCTATATTATATTCCCATGATCCTGATTCCGGTTCTGGGTTTGGCAGCAGCAATGTTTTTGGGAGAAAAGGAGGAAGAGAAAACGGTCAGAAAGATTATAATTTTGCTGACTGTGGCGGCGGTATTGATCGTAAGTGTTTTTACAAATGATTTGCATCAGCTGGTATTTCGTTTTTCCAAACAGCCTCCGTTTTCGGATAAAGATTACAGCTATGGTATTGTTTTTATGGTGATCCAGGGATGGATCTTGATTTGTCTGACAGGGATGGAAATCATACTGATCAGAAAAAGCAGAATTCCGGGAAAGAAACAGTTCTGGCTGCCGATGATTCCGGGAATATTGCTTCTGGGGTGGAATATCGGAAATATACTCCGCCTGCCTTTCATTAAAATCATTGCAGGGGATATGACGGCAGTGTGCTGCCTTTTAATGGCGGCAATTTTTCAGGGGTGCATATTATGTGGATTGATACAGACCAATAATCGATATTTTGAATTATTCCAGACTTCGGGAGGACTGGATGCAGAGATTACAGATTATTCTTTTCAGCGCTATTATCATTCCGGTGATTTTCCTGAGCTGTCACCTGAACTGCGTAGAATCATAATAGACAGATCATCAGTACAGGAACAGGGAATCCGGATCAACCATATTCCTATAAGGGGAGGACATTTGTTTTGGTCAGAGGATATTTCGGTATTGTTGGATCAGTATCAGGATATTCGGGAACAGCAGGAGGAACTGACGGCCAGAAACCGTCTGTTACAGAAAGCTTATCAGAAAGAGGCTGAGCGTAGAAAGACGGAAGAACAGAACCGTCTGTTAAATATGATACAGAATCAGACCGCCGGTCAGCTAGAATTGCTGTCACAGTTTATGAATGAGCTGGAGCGGACAGAATCGAAGGAACAATATGATCGGATTCTCGGTAAAATTGTAGTTGTTGGTACGTATTTGAAGCGGAGAAAGAATCTGGTTCTGACACAATATGCATCAGATGGAAATCTGCTTACAATGGAAGATCTCAGACAAAGTCTGGCGGAATCCTGTGACAGCTTAAAATTATGCAGGATCCGGGCTGCTTACTACGTGGAAAATGTGGATGTGCAGCTGAATGCAGATGATATACTAAAATGTTATGATACCTTTGAATGGCTTGTGGAACAATTGGTTGATATCATGCAGTCTGTTTTTTATCGTGTGTCGCAGATTGATGATGCTCTGCGGATTTCAGTTCATATTGTATCAGAGGCGGATCTGAGTGGATTCATGTCGGAAAGGCCGGAATTAAAAGTGCAGCAGGAAGATGAAAACGAATGGTTTATCAGATATATCGTCTTCAGAAAGAGAGGCGGAAGATGATCAGTTTTGTGGAATGCAGTATGGCAATGCAGGATTTTCTGATGATTCTTCTTGAAATTTGTATGATTCTGGAATTAATTCTCCTGTTGGTAAGAATCACTTGCTTTTCCGGGAAAAAGAAAATCGTAACGGCAGTGGCTGTCTTTGCTGTTTCTTTTGTGTTTATGGGCGTTCTGATGAATGATCACAAATATTGCCTGGGAGAAGTTCCTATCAGCCAATGCTTCAGGGTTATCCGATTAGTGTTTTAATGGCAGTAGTTATGGGATTGGCGCTTTATCTTTGCAGGGCAATCCGGAGAGAGAGACGCAGATATCATCATTCCCTGTCTTACTGGTCCGTGAATGAAGCGGTGAATGATGTTCCATGTGGGGTCTGTTTTTCGGATCCTCTTGGAAGGATTGTTTTGTGTAATACCAAGATGCAGGAACTGAGCAGAATCATGACAGGTTCTTACCTGCAGGATTATGAGGCATTAAGGAAAGCAATGAATGGGGAACCTGAATCGGAAGGTCTTTGCAGATTGAGCAAAGATAGTAATGTGTTTTATTTTCCTGATGGTTCCGTCTGGATGTTTCAGGAATATAGTCTGCAGGAGCCGGATTGTGCAGGATATCTGCAGACAGTGGCAGTTAATGTATCAGAAATTTATTACAATGGTGAAAAGATCAGGGCAAACAATGAAAAGCTGGAAATCCTGAATCGTAAGCTGGAGGAAATGTACGAAAAAATCGGAGATAAAATCAGAGAGCAGGAGACACTTGTCATGAAAATGCAGGTTCATGACAATTTTGGACGAAGCCTTCTGTCAATACGCAGAATACTGGAAAGAAAAGAAAATCCGGATAAAATGGATAAACAATTGTCTGTATTGAAACATCTGGTTTATATTCTTACCGGTTCTGCTGTTGAGAATATGGAAGAAGTATATAAAGATACGGTCAGACATGCAGAAGAGCTTGGAATTTCAGTTCAGATCAGTGGGAACTTTCCCATGCATCCATCTTACAGGCTTCTGACAGACAGAGCAATCCGTGAATGTGTGACAAACTGTGCCAGACATGCCCATGGCAGTACTGTTTGGGTGAAGATAGACAAAAATGCAGATGAATATACTGTTCAGATTACCAATGATGGAGAGGTGCCTGATAAAAATGCAGAAGAAGGCGGTGGTTTATCTGCCCTGAGAAAAGCAGCTGAATCAGGAAAATGCAGGATGCAGGTTTCTTTTGCCCCTGAGTTTTGTCTGATATTGAAAATGCCGCTGGCAGAAAGGATGGGATTCGATGGTACGGATACTGATAGTAGAAGATCAGAAGATCATGCAGAAGTATTTTGAATATATTATTATGCAGGAGCCGGAATTCCGACATGTCCAGACAGTTTCAGACGCACGTGAAGCTGTAAAATCTGTGATTATTCGGCAATTGATCTTGTGATTATGGATGTGCAGACGTTTCATAATATGATGGACTCAGTGCCGGAAAGTGATCAGGGAGAAGTATCCCTATACAAAGGTATTGATCGTTACTTCCCTGATCGATCCCAAGGTGCTGGAGAGGGCAAAAAGTGGATGTGCAGACAGTCTCTGGTATAAGGATCACGGGGAAGAGGAAATACGGAGTGTGATCCACAGAACCTTAAATGGTGAGCATGTATTTCCGGATATGACGCCGAAGGTGGAGCTTAACTGGATCACAAGCGGTGATATCAGTCCCAGACAGCTTGAGATGCTCCGCCTGTATATCCGTGGAATGTCATATTCAGAGATTGCAAGAGAAATGAAATGTTCTACCTCCGGGGTGAGATGGAATTTTCAGGAAATGATCGCCAGGGCAGGATACAGCTGTAAAGAAGATCTGATAGCGGCTGCACTGGAAAGTAAGCTAATCGTACTACGTTAAAATAGCAAGCTGCTAAACTGCGAAGTTATTCTGTTATGAGCAGAAAGCGAAGCGGAGTGCAAATATCCGTTTGATAAGAAGGGAGATGAGAGTATGAAAAAATATTCGATTGCTGTATGTGTTTGTGCGGTACTGTTTTCTGTTGGTATTCATGGCGGAGGTATGAGAGAAGTATTTGCCAGAGCACCTGGGACAGATGAGAATCTGGCAATTCTGCAGGACATTATCAGGGAAAATGAATGTCAGGCCGGAATGGCATTTCTGGGATATACCTATGAAGGTGCAGAGGCAGCAGAGATACTTGAATATACCAGACAGGGAGAAATGGCAGCTGCGTATCCTTTTTTACAAGATGGAACAGTGATTGATGCAGGGGGATATGAAATTTATGCCATTGTCCCGGGGGATGATTGCAGGGTCAGCGTTTATCCGGCTCAGCTACGGAAGAAGGGGAATATCTGGATGATCTGAACGCTCCATACTATAGGGGACAGGAGAATGAAATCATTATCCTGCGCTGCAATGTGAGTGAGATTCATTCCAATGTGATGGTTTCTGTACAGAAGCAGAATATGAGTGTGCAATATCATCCTATGGTGTCGTTAAAGGATGGACATCTTGCAGCAGAAACCCACTGCTATGATTTCTCCATATATTATAATTGGGATGAGTATGACCCGGGGTATGATTCAGAACTGGATATCAGGATTGCCAGAGAACAGCTCTCAGTAACAGATGAAGTCAGATATTACCTTGGTCTTGGTATGTCTCTGTGGTATACAGGTACCGAGGAGTACATTGAAGGAAGAAATTGTCCGGTATTTGTTCTGGGAACAGATCATGAGGATCATTTTACAAAAGAACATTATTATGCAGTAGGAGATAATGTGGTTTATTATTATGATCCGTCAGGTGACGCATGGCTTCTGCTAGGTGCAGGCTGACAGAAGCTTCACCAATATATCATAGAATTTTGATTAATCAGAGAAAGAGGAAACAGACATGAATGATTTTTTGACAGAAAAAAATAAAAAAGCAGGGGTGGTTGGGAAAACTGAAGTGGGTTCTTTGTGGCTTCTGCATACTTTTATCCCTGGGAGCCATTGGTGCATCGGGGAAGTATATTGGTGAAGGACGCTGGGGAATGGCAGTAACAGAGATTCTGCTTTGCCTGTTATTTTTATATCCGACTTTCAGGGAAGTCCAGAAAGCATTACGGAAGAAAAAAGTCAGGGAAATTGCCTGCTGGTTTGAATCTTATGCCCAGAATACGGTTTCATTTGAAAAACTTGAACAGGAGCTGGGAAAAGGCGCAGTAAAAAAACTGGAAAAATTTATTGCCGGGGGATATATCCGGAATATCCAGATAGACAGAGAAGGAAATTATATTATGATTACCGCACCAAACAGACGTGTAAATGAAAAGATTTATATTACAGTTACCTGTACCAGCTGCGGTGCAAAGAATCAGGTAATAAAAGGACGTCTGAGCAATTGTGAATATTGCGGACAGCGTCTTAACTCATGATAAAAGCTCTATGAATTAGTACAGCGAATATTAAGTAACTGCTATATTGACTTGTCTGATTTTTCATCTGCGGCGTTGTCGTCAATCGCCGTAGCCACCGCTACGCCTCATTCCTCCGCCTTGCAGCTGAAGAAATATCCTGCGTCAATATAGCAGAAACTTAATTTTCGCTGTACTAGAGGAGGAAAAAGGTTATGTAACGAAAGGAAGGAGTCAGAAAGGAGAAATCTATGAAAAGTTTAAAAAGAGTGATGCTTCCGATTGTATTTTTGTGTGTTTGTCTTTTGTGTGCATGTGGTGAGAAAAAATCTGAAAAAGCAGCGCCCACAGCAACTCCTGCACCTACGGCAACACCCACACCACTGCCGGAGTATAAAGAATATGATTATGGGCAGGGGAAATTTACGGTTACTCTTCCCTATGAAGCAGAAGAACCGACAGAAAAAGAAGGGTATCTGGAATTTACAGATCCGGACGGGAAATGGACAATGACACTTGCTCCTATAACAGCGGGACAGCTTTCTAATCACATTACGGAGCTTGAATATGCACAGAATGCCCGTGAAGGAGGAGCAAAACAGGTAAAAACAGAAGAAACCATTATCAGTGGTATGAATGCAATTGTATTCAGCTCTAATCTGGATGAAGCTAAAAACGGGCCGGATCAGACTGCAGTATATCTGGGAAGCGGAGAATATGCTGCAATTCTGAAATATGAGGATCATTATGTGGGAAACTGGGATGGTCTGAAGATTGAAGTAAAAACAACAGAGCGTTTTGATGATATCTATACTGTGATGGAAGATAAGCTGATACAGACGGTGATGAAAGGAATAAAATTCCAGGAAGGAATTGAGTATGAAGAGGTGACTGCCAAAGGAATTTCTGTGAAACTGCCAACGGTGGCAGGGCAGAGAATATGCAGAGTTCTTTGTGAATGGAAAGATCCACTGTGCTTATGAGGGCAACTTGAATATTCAGATCATCCACTTCCCGGATGCAAAGAAAAATGCAGAAAGAAAGGCAGACGGAGAAATAAAAGAAACAGATGTGGGGGAAAGCCATTACTATGTGGCATGCCGCAGGAAGGAAGGAGACATTACCCTTTACAGGATCTGACAGATCAGTATATTTTAAGCATACTGGTGAGTATTCCAGATTGTTCGGAAGAAGAACTTTGGAAATTCCTGGACAGGGAAGAGATGAAAACATTGCTGGAAAGTCTGGAGATTGACCTGGAACAGCTTGAGGAGGAACAGCAGGATAATGGTGGCTATGAGAAAAATGGCTATGAGGAGCTGAGTGGTTATACAGGAGAAGGAACGGAGCTTGTTCTGCCTTCCAGCATTGAAGACACGGTAATGAATGGTGTTGCTACACTGGCATTTAAGGATAATACAAAAATTACTTCTGTTGAAGTTACGGAGGGAATGCGCTATATTGACGTTTCAGCATTTGAGGGCTGCACCAGTCTGAAAAAAATAATACTTCCGGATTCTTTGACATGGATTGGAGGCTATGCTTCTCAGGCTGTACCAGTCTGGAAACTGTGGTTTTCGGTAATCAGGCAGTAGAAATTGAAGGATCTGCATTCAGAGATTGTGTAGCCTTGAGAGATGTGGAACTGCCTGCCAGTGAAAATTATCTTTGGGATTCTGCTTTCAGTGGAGCAGGAGTCGGGGGATACATACATATAGGAGATGGTTCAACAGTAAGAGGCTGTTGCTTCATGGACACTGGATTTGAGGAAGCTGTCTTTGGAAAGGAATGTATTTTCGAAGGATTCGGAACTTTTTCCGGATCAAAAATCAAAAAGATCACATTGGGTGAAGGGATAACGGAATTACCGTCAACATTTGCTTCCTTCTGTGATAATCTGGAGCAGGTAGATATGCCGGAAAGTCTGACGAAAATACGGATGACTGTTTTTCGGCAAGTCCAAAGATGGAAAAAGAACAGTAGATTTATCAGAGGTGCTCAATCAAAAATAGCGGCAGTGTTGCCGCTATTTTTATGTTAGAGGAATTATGTCGCTGAAGCGACCCGCCGCAGGCGGAGAATCCTGCAAGCAGGATTCTCTCTTGTGAGCTGTAACTTAGGAATACTTCAGTATTTTACCATTTTTTATATTAAAAACTATTTTGTGAGTTTTTTCTGACGAATCATTATTATTCATTTCGTATAGAATGGTCATCTGATTACCGGAAATGTTTATTTTATATGGCCAGTAATTATTGGCTTTGGATGTGTTTGCTTTCCAGAGAATCTTTCCTTTTGTGGATACTTTGTAAACATAGTTATCATAGTATCCGGTTATATATAGATTGTTATTTTTGTCAAATTTGCAAAGGTGTCCTGCAGGACTGACTTTTTTGGAAGTCCATAACTGTTTTCCATCTTTTTTTCGAAGTACGACGATTTTTGAACTTTCAAAAACATAAACCTTATCCTTGTGGACAATACATTTTGTCCTTGGGAGCTCTGTAGCAGTATATTTCTTTGTAACGTATTTCCAGACTACTTTTTTCTTTGCATCCAGCCCTCTTACAGTCATGAATTCTTTGGAATTGGAATAGGAAGTTTTGGATTTAACGGTTGTAGCTGCAGGTTTGGCAGCCTGAGTCGGGATTGATATGATTAGTATTGAGAATACAAACAACAGTAACGTTAACAGGATTTGCCGGATTTTCTTTTTCATGTAAACACGCTCCTTTCTGATAAATGAGTGGTTGGGGGATATTACAAATATTTTCTTTAATTATATCATATCTTTTTGAAGCCTGCATTAGTATTTACTTGTATGGAGAGTAATTATTCCATCACCGAAGGCGATTTCTAAAGATTTGAGTTTGAGAGCGTAACTGTGTGAAGGCGTTAAATCGTCATGGTTGCTATAAAATATGGTATATTGTATACAATTTGCTAATTTCATATCTTTTACAGTACAAATATCTGCACTTCATAGAATTTTAGAATGAAATCATAGAAGAAATTTATAAAATTTGCTAATAAAACTGGATAAAATGTGCATTTTATGTTACATTTAATAAGGTATATGTATTGAACTTATTTATCTGGTTTTATTAGCCCTTTTTGAGTGCAGAGATGGAGGGAACGGATAAGAACAGATATCATAAGGATAAAATTTTATCGTGAGGAAGGTGAGCAATTGGAAAACTATACTAAGTACAAACTGAAAAGCAATGATGAACTTGCATCAGTGCTTGACGGTAAGGACAACCTGTTTGTGATTGCCTGCAACAAATGTTTCAAAGAATTTGAAACTGTTGACGAACCGGATTGTGACGAATTCCTGAAATTCGCTGCAGATCAGGGAAAGAATGTTACAGGCAGTGCAAAATTTGATTTCTTATGCAACAAGATGCACACAGAAAGAAAATTACAGGATCTGATTCCGGAAGGTACAGAGAATGTAGTAGTAATTTCCTGTGGCCTTGGTATTCAGACCGTTGCGGATCTGGCAGGTAAGCCGGTAGTTGCTGCAAGCAACACTCTTAACTACAGAGGTCATCATGGCATGGCACTTACCAAGAAGAGCTGTGACGCATGTGCGCAGTGTTATCTGAACATTACCGGAGGTGTCTGTCCGATCGTTGACTGTTCAAAGAGTCTTGTCAATGGACAGTGCGGTGGAGCAAAGAATGGAAAATGCGAAGTAGATCCGAATAAGGACTGTGCATGGGAGAAGATTTACCAGAGACTTGCAAAACAGGGACGTTTGGAAGAATTCTTAAACCAGCCTGTACAGGTTCGTGATTTCTCCAAAGTTAATTTCAAAGTGATCAACGACTATGTGAAGTCCATCAGAGAAGAAAGACTGGACGGATATTACGGCGGTGTTCATCCGTCAGAACGTAAGGAATTCAGTGAGCATATCGCTCTGAAGAAATTCCCGGATCCGAAGACAGTTGTAATCTCCATGTCACAGCATCTGGGCGCACCGGCTAATCCGATCGTTCAGGTTGGTGACACTGTAAAAGTTGGTCAGAAGATCGGTGAAGCTGCCGGATTTATCAGTGCTCCGGTACATTCCAGCGTAAGCGGAACCGTAGTTGCTGTTGAACCGCGTATGCATGGCACACGTGGAAGCGAAGTGATGGCTGTTGTCATTGAATCGGATGGAAAAAATACTCTGCACGAATCCGTACAGCCACATGGTGATCTTGACAATCTTACTCCGGATGAAATCATTGATATCATCCGTGAAGCCGGAATCGTTGGTATGGGCGGTGCAGGTTTCCCGACCTGTGTCAAACTTAAACCTGCCAAACCGGTAGATACCATCCTTCTCAACGGATGTGAATGTGAGCCTCTGTTAACAGCAGACCACAGAGTACTTCTTGAGTATGCAGATGACATTATTTTTGGTCTGAAAGCAGTCCTTAAGACAACAGGTGCCGAGAAGGGTATCATCGTTATCGAGGATAATAAGCCGGATGCCATTGAATTAATGCAGAAAAAAGTTGCTGACATCGGAAACATGGAAGTATTTGTTGCAAGAACCAAATACCCGCAGGGCGCTGAGAAAACTCTCATTAAGCGCGTTATGGGAAGAATTGTTCCAAGCGGCGGTCTTCCGGCAGATGTCGGCGTTGTAGTAGATAATATCAGTACAGTAAAAGCAATCTCCGATGCGATCCAGACAGGAATGCCTCTGGTTGAGCGTGTTGCTACAGTAACAGGCGAGAAGATCAAGAATCCTGGAAACTTTGTTATCAAGATCGGTACAAGCGTAAGAGAGCTGATCGATTACTGCGGCGGATTTACAGATGACGATGTTTTGGTTAAGATGGGCGGACCAATGATGGGATTCCCTCTGAACACACTGGATGTACCGATGATGAAAGGCTCCAATGGTATCATTGCCATTGAACCGGATGAGACAAAAGAACAGCCGTGTATCAAGTGCGGACGCTGTGTAGATGTATGTCCGATGGAACTTTCACCTCTGTATTTCGTGAAATATGCGAAAGACGAGAACTGGCAGGGCATGAAAGACATGAACGTTATGGATTGTGTTGAGTGCAGATGCTGTCAGTATATCTGTTCTTCCAAGATTCCGATCATTAACAGTATCAAAGCCGGAAAAAATGCAGTAAGGGGGATGAAGTAATATGTTGATTACCCAGTTAAAAGCAAAAGAAGCGATTACATCACTGACAGCCGGAAAGAAAGTTTTCATTATCAACTGTCATGGATGTAAAGAAGTTCGTTTTCCGGAAAAAGAGGCTGCCCGACTTCAGAAGGAACTTGCTGCTGAAGGAAATGTGACAGGAATCATGACAACTGATTACATCTGTAATCCGGAAAATATGGAATTACGTCTTAAGAAACATATGAGCAAGATCCAGGAAGCAGATCTGGTTCTGGTATTCTCCTGCGGTGTTGGTGTACAGACCGTTTCAGAATATCTGGAAGACAAGATGGTCTGTGCAGCCTGCGATACATACCCGGTACCTGGTTTCCAGGGCGTGACACCGTTAGAGTACAAATGTGACCAGTGCGGTGAATGCTACCTGAACCTGACAGGCGGGATCTGCCCGATCACAGCATGTTCAAAGAGCCTTGTGAACGGCCAGTGTGGCGGTTCCAAGAACGGTAAATGTGAAGTGGACAGCGAGATGGAATGTGGATGGGAACGCATCTACAGACGTCTGAAAGAGATCGGACGCCTTGACGCGCTGAAATGTCCGACACAGATTCATAACTTTGCAACAGACGATGAGTTAAAATAGATTATAATGATTGGAGCAATGTACAATGAAAATGAAAGAATTATTCGACCGTGGTGAATTTGTAGTTTCTGCAGAAGTAGGACCGCCAAAAGGAATCCACGTAGATGAGCTGGTAGAAGAAGCAAAAACATACCTCAAGGATGTTCATGCAGTTAACGTAACTGATAACCAGTCTTCTGTTATGCGTCTTGGATCTCTTGCAATGTGTAAGGTTCTCAAGGATGCAGGCATGAATCCTATTTTCCAGCTTGCATGCCGTGACAGAAACCGTATCGCTCTGGAGTCTGATCTTCTCAGCGCTGCAATGCTGGGCATTGACAACGTCCTTTGCCTCACAGGTGACCATACAAAGATGGGTGACCACCCACAGGCAAAACCTGTATTCGACCTTGACTCCGTATCCCTTCTTCACACAGTGAAGCTTCTGGAATCCGGTGTGGATCTTGGCGGAAACGAACTGGTTGGTGAGCCGCCAAAATTCTCCAAGGGTGCTGTTGTATCTCCATGCAGCGATTCCGTTGACGCACAGCTTGCAAAAATGGAAAGAAAAGTAGCTGCAGGTGCAGAATACTTCCAGACACAGGCAGTATTTGAGCCGGAGAAATTCATCAAATTCATGGAACAGGCAAAACAGTTCGGAAAACCTGTACAGGTTGGTATCATCATTCCGAAGTCCGCTGGAATGGCTAAATTCATGAACAACAACGTTGCCGGCATTCATGTTCCGGACGAAATGCTCGAGGAACTGAAAGCAGACAAAGAAAAGACAAAAGCAGGTATCACAGGTGTTGAGATCGCTGCACGTATCATCAAAGAGTGCAAGCCATACTGTCAGGGTGTACATATCATGCACTTGGCTGGGAATCCAAGATCCCGGATCTGCTGAAACTGGCTGAGATCTAAGAAAATAAAACTCTGAGCTGTAAATAGTAACATCATTACAGAACAGTACTGCAAATAATTAAAAAAGCTGTCTGGATTCCGGATGTATTTGCATCCGGAACAGACAGCTTTTGTTGTATCAGCATCTAACCCTTAACCGCACCTGCGGAAACACCTTCTACAATGAATCTGGAAAGAAGAATGTAAACAATGATGACCGGGAAGATGGAAAAGGCGATCATTACATACACCTGTCCCATGTCAAACTTCAGGAAGTCTGCACTTCGAAGCTGTGCAATCAGTACGGGAAGTGTTTTCTTTTTATCTGAGTGAAGGACCAGCGCCGGAATGAAGTAATTATTCCAGCTCTGTACAAAGGTAAAAATTGCCTGCACAGCGATAGCCGGTTTCATAAGCGGGAATACGATTTTGTTAAAGGTATTAAATTCACCGGAACCGTCAATACGTGCTGCTTCCACAAGTTCCAGAGGAAGGTTGCTTTCCATGTACTGTTTCATATAGAAGAAAGTAACAGGAGCAGCAATACTTGGAACAATCAGTGGGACAAAGGAGTCGTCCAGACCTATTTTTCCCAACAGCTGAAGGAATCCAAGAGCAGTTACCTGAGTTGGGATCATCATGACTGCAAGGATAAAAGTAAACATAAATTTTTTTGCTTTAAAATTGTATGCATGGATAGCGTAAGCTGTCATTGTTGAAAAATAGGTGCATAAAACAGCTGAGCAGGTAGCAATGAAAATACTGTTGAACATACCATCCATACAGGGAGTGTTCCTGCGAGAAGATTTTTCCAGTTCTCAATGAGATGTCCTCCGGGAATGGCTGTGAATCCCTTTTTTAGTGCGCCATTAGATCTGGTGGCATTGATAAACAGTACATAAAACCAGAACAGGCAGAAGAAGGAAATGATGATTAGTACGATATAGGCAAGGGTACGCTGACCTTTCATGCTCATTCCTTTTTATTTTGGAGTTTTTTTCATTCATTCTTCTCACCTCCATCAGTCTTTTATCTTATTAAAACGGAATACGATCAGGCTGAGTACTCCTGTGATAATGAACAGGAATACGGATAATGCACCACCCATTCCGTAGTTCTTGCTGAACAGATGCTTGTTCAGGAACATGATCAGTGTCATAGTGGAACGCATGGGGTCGCCGGTTCCGTTTGTCAGGATCTGAGGTACATCGAACATCTGCATGCCGCCGATCAGGGATGTAATCATAACATAGATCAGGATTGGACGAAGGAGTGGAAGAGTGATCTTTCTGAAAATCTGTGAGGAAGTTGCGCCGTCTACTTCAGCTGCCTCGTAAAGCGAGGAGTCAATTCCCATCATACCTGCCATAAGAAGAATAGTTGTATTTCCGAACCACATCAGAAAGTTCAGGACTGCAACAAGGGTTCTGGCACTCCAGGCATGGCTGAAAAAGGAATATGCCTGTTTCAGTATTCCTGACTGCATCAGCATTGCATTGATGGGACCGCCGTCTGCAAATAAGGTAAAGAATAACATTGCAAAGGCGGATGCCATGATCAGGTTTGGCAGATAAATAACTGTTTTGAAGAAGCGCTGTCCCTTAAGTCGGAGGCTTGGATTGGAGAACCAGGCAGCCAGGAGCAGGGAAACCAGGATCTGCGGGATAAATCCCATTACCCACATGATCATTGTGTTTTTAAAATAGATCCAGATATCACCACCCTGAAAGAGTTTTGCATAATTGGCAAGTCCCACAAAATTCGGTCCTATCTGCGTTAATCCAGATCTGTAATTTTCAAAGAAACTGTTATAAATTGTACTGATAAGCGGAACGAGCTGGAATATGAGATATACTACTACAAATGGTATCAGGAAGATATATCCCCATTTGTTATAGCTGACCGCTTTATGGTTATTATTCTTTGCCATTATCTTCCTCCATAGTCTGCTGTAATTCAAAGTGTGCCTGCCTGATGGTCAGGCAGGCACACAGGTTTTACTGTTTAATTGCTGTTTAATTAATAGGAAAGTTCCGGATATTTTTCTACAACTGCCTTATAGAACAGGTCGAGAGCTTCATCATAAGATGCGTTGCCTTCGAAGTAGTTCTTCATGCATTCTGGAATTCTTCGTTGCAACCCTGATCATAGATGCTCATGTTACTCAGATCGATCTTATCAGCGCCTGCACAGAACATAGCCAGAGGATTCTGTCCACCAAGAACTGCATCGCCGTAGTTCTCATCTTTAGCCATTTCTTCCATGGCAGGTTTATTGTTTACGAAGTCATTATCAGCAGTAACGATTTCTTTCATAACGTCAACGTTAGTTGTCATCGTTCTCATGATATCAGCAACCAGTGTAGGATTGTCTGTGCCTGTAGCTGCTGTGATCCATGTTCCGCCCCAGTAGAAGCCCTGTGGTCCTTCTGTTGCAGCCCAGCCGCCATCTTTACCAACTGAACCATCCTGGTCAGCACTCATGGAGAAGTCGATGAACCATGCAGGTCCGAAATATGAGAATACATTGCTGTCTTTGAAGAAGCCCTTGCTCCAGTCATCGCTCCACAATTCATAGGTAGCTGTTTCTCCGGCATCAACCATTTCCTTGGACATATCTACCCAGTTTTTGATATTGTCATCAACAGTGATCTTTCCGTCAACAACCCATGGGGAAGTTACATTATTAGAGAATACACGGTAGGCATCATTTACAGTGGAAGTCATCTGATAGCCTTTTTCCTTCAGCTCTTCAGCTGTTGCCTTAAATGTATCCCAGTCTGCAACTTTCTTCTGAACCTCTGCCGGATCATCACTTCCGAATACTTCCTTTGCAATATCTCTTCTGTAGATCATAGCACCCGGGCAGCCTTGCCAGGAAAGACCCTTTAAGTTACCATCAGAATCTGTCATAACATCTTTGGTGTACTGATATTGGTCTGCAACTTCCTCATCTGTGATTCCCAGATCTGCCACAGACATTGTATAATCAGTATTTACATATTTCAAAGCATAGTCTGCTTCTACAAGGAAGAGGTCGATTTTGTCATCTGCTGCTGCATCGGCCTGTTTCAGAAGAGTCTCATCCAGATTATTCTGATACGCATTGTCATCAGAAGGAGTGATGTTCCATACAACATCCACATCTCCAATCTTGCCATGAGTTCCGTCAACTTCTTCATATCCGGGATAGTGGTCAGTCAGACGGGATTTGAATTCTTCATTCCAGCAATAAATGTTTAAAACTTTACCTTCGTCTGCTGCTGCATCTTCAGCCCATGCAGGAACTGCTGTAAGGCCTGCAAGCATAGCTGCTGTTAATGTGATTGCCATAGCTTTTCTCTTCATCATGTTATTACCTCCCTGTAATGATTGATTTTCAGTTTTTGCCTGATATTTCCCCATATTGAGTTTTCAGTCTGGTCAGACTCCTGACTTGTGTTTTTTGTTTTTCGTTCCTAAATCGTTTTTGTAAGTTTATCGTAGCACGTTTTCAGAAAAAATCAAGTAGTTTTAGTTATATTTGCATAATTTATCCCTGTTGCACAAAAAGAATTTATAATAATTTATTAATTTCACAAAAAGAAGTTTTATTTATGCGAAAATTTTCATAATATTTTCGCATAAATGGAGATAATGATTGTGAGATTCCTGACAGGCAAAAATACGACAATTTTTGTAAAAAACTGAATGATACGGGAGATAGTCTGATTTGAACGAAGCAAGTAAGTTACCTGATTTAATTGTGAAAAGTAAAAAAACTAAACTTATTCGTTTTCGTAAAACTATTTTCTGTCTTTTGGATATCAGAAGGAGCTGGTATTCCTCCTGATACAAGCAAATCCCTCACTGATTATTGCTTTTTGCAACCTCCCAGAGGACTTACTTGATTCGGTTAAAATGCTGATATTTTGAGGAAAAAGTGAAAGAATAATAAAACAGGGCTGTCGTATGAACCAAAAGTTCATTGACGACAGCCCCGTTTTTAACAGAAATAACAGTTTCTGTACTTATCTGAAAGGGAAGATTATTTATTCTCTTCCTGTACTTCGATTTTGCGGATTGTTTTATTCTTGATTTCTTCTTTGATCGCTGCAAGGAAATCACCAAGGTCTTTCATTCCTTCATCACCAAGGTAACGGCTTCTTACGGAAACCTTGCCTTCTTCTTCCTCTTTGGCACCGACGATGAGCATATATGGAACTCTTGCAAGACGTGCTTCACGAATCTTGTAGCCCATTTTCTCGGAACGCTGGTCAACGGAGCAGCGGATTCCGCTTTCTTTTAACTGTGCTTCCACTTTGGCGGCATAGTCGTGGAATTTCTCAGAGATCGGAATTACACGAACCTGTTCCGGGCAGAGCCAGGTCGGGAACATACCTGCATATTTCTCAATCAGCCATGCCAGTGTTCTCTCATAGCATCCCATGGATGTACGGTGGATGATGTATGGACGCTGTTTCTCACCATTTTCATCGATGTAGTACATATCAAACTGTTCAGCAAGAAGAGCATCCCACTGGATCGTGATCATTGTATCTTCTTTTCCGTATACATTTTTGGCATTGATATCAACCTTAGGTCCGTAGAATGCAGCTTCTCCAACATCCTCTGTAAATGGAATGTTCAGTTCTTCAAGCATCTGGCGGATATGAGCTTCTGTCTGATTCCACACTTCTGCATCACCGATGTATTTCTCTCTGTTGTTCGGATCCCATTTAGAAAGGTGATAGGTTACGTCCTCTTCTACACCAAGAACCTGCAGGCAGTACTGTGCAAGTGCGATACAGTCTTTAAATTCTTTTACCATCTGGTCAGGTCTTACGATCAGATGACCTTCGGAGATCGTGAACTGACGTACACGTGTCAGACCATGCATTTCCCCGGAATCCTCATTACGGAACAGAGTGGATGTTTCACCGTAACGAAGAGGCAGATCACGATAGCTGTGCTGTTCTGCTTTGTATACATAGTACTGGAATGGGCATGTCATAGGACGAAGTGCAAATACTTCTTTGTCTGTTTCTTCGTCGCCGAGAACGAACATGCCCTCTTTGTAATGATCCCAGTGTCCGGAAATCTTGTAGAGGTCGCTCTTTGCCATTAACGGAGTTTTTGTTCTGATATATCCGCGTTTTGCTTCTTCGTCTTCAATCCAGCGCTGAAGCTCCTGCATCATGATCACACCGTTTGGCATGATAAGTGGAAGTCCCTGACCGATTACGTCTACAGTTGTGAAGATCTTCATCTCACGGCCAAGTTTGTTGTGGTCACGTCTTTTTGCTTCTTCCATCTGTTCCAGATGTTCTTTTAACTCATCCTTGGAAGCATAAGCTGTTCCGTAGATACGTGTGAGCATTGCGTTCTTTTCGCTGCCTCTCCAGTAAGCGCTGGAAGAGGAGAGAAGCTTGAATGCCTTTACACCCTTTACACTCATAAGGTGAGGACCTGCGCAGAGGTCTGTCCAGTCTCCCTGGGAATAGAAAGAGATTTCGGAGCCTTCCGGAAGATCTTCGATAAGTTCTACCTTGTATGGTTCATTTTTCTCCTGGAAGTATGCGATGGCATCTTCTCTTGATTTTGTGAAGCGTTCAATCTTAGCGCCTTTTTGATGATCTTTTTCATTTCTTTTTCGATTGCATCCAGGTCATCACGGGAGAATGGAGGGCAGTCGAAATCATAGTAGAATCCTGTATCAATAGAAGGTCCGATAGCAACCTTTGCATCCGGGAATAAGGTCTGTACTGCCTGGGCAAGTACGTGGGATGCTGTATGGCGGAGAACTGCAAGTCCTTTTTCATCTTTTGCTGTCAGGATGTTTAATTCGCAGTCACTGTCAATAACTGTTCTCAGGTCTACAACTTCTCCGTTTACTTCTCCTGCACAGGCAGCACGTGCAAGTCCCTCGCTGATGTCGTAAGCAATGTCGATTACGGATTTTGCTTCAGCGTATTCTTTTTTTGAGCCGTCTTTTAATGTTACGATCATGATGATTATCTCCTTTACGTTAGTATGGATTTGCTATAGTTGCTGTTCACTGTTGATATCCCGCGGAGCGTGCTGCTGAGAACGGAGTGAACAGTAACAGGTTTTTGTACTGCGAAGGGGTAAAAGAAAGAATAAAAAATCCCCTACAGTACGGTTAAATACTGTAGGGGACGAGATAACATTACTCGCGGTTCCACCCCGGTTGTCTGATACATTACTGATGGATAAATCATCTGATCAGAACCGCTTCATTCGATGGTAACGGAATCACCGGACTGTATTAAAGTCACTCAGAGGTGGTCTTCGGCTGGTTCGCGATGAAATGCTTGCACCGGTATACATTTCTCTCTGTAACGTTCCTCAGCGTACTCTTCTCTTCAACGTTTTGATTCTTCTTATCTTTTCTGCCGCCTATTATAAACTTGCAAAGTGGGTTTGTCAATCAGTAAAATGCAAAAAGTTGATTTACGAAAATAGAGATTAATGTTATACTGACGAAAGTGAAAAACAATAAAAAACATGAAAGGGATCAGATAAATGAGCAGATGGGAAGAAAATATACGTAAAGTAATACCATATACACCAGGCGAGCAGCCCAATCAGCCGGATATGATCAAGCTGAATACCAACGAGAATCCGTATCCACCGGCACCTGGAGTGGAGAAGGCGTTGAGGGAGATGGATACAGATACTATGAGACTTTATCCGGATCCTACAGCAGGAGAACTGGTACATGCCATTGCAAAGAATTACGGGCTGAAGGATGAACAGGTTTTTGTGGGAGTAGGTTCCGATGATGTGCTTGCCATGAGTTTCCTTACATTCTTTAATTCACAGAAGCCGGTTCTTTTTCCGGATATCACATATTCTTTTTATGATGTATGGGCAGACCTGTTTCGCATTCCATATGAGAGACCGGCACTGGATGAGAACTTTCATATAAGGAAGGAAGATTATTTCAGAGAAAACGGAGGAATTGTATTCCCGAATCCGAATGCGCCGACAGGTGTGGAGATGCCGCTGGAGGAAGTGGAGGATATTATCCGCCATAATCCTGATGTGATTGTGATCGTGGACGAGGCTTATGTGGATTTTGGTGGTCAGTCGGCGCTTCCATTGATTGAAAAATATGACAACCTTCTGGTCGTACAGACATTTTCCAAGTCGCGTTCTATGGCTGGGATGAGAATTGGTTTTGCGTGTGGAAATGAGAAACTGATCAGATTCCTGAATGATGTGAAGTATTCTTTTAATTCTTATACTATGGACCGTACAGCGATTGCTGCAGGTGTGGCGGCAGTTGAAGATAAAGCATATTTTGATGAGACATGTAATAAAATCATAGAGACAAGAGAATGGACAAAGAAAGAATTGAAGGCACTGGGATTCTCTTTTCAGGATTCTATGTCTAACTTTATTTTTGCTACGCATAAAACCTGCCCTGCGAAAGAACTTTTTGAGGTATTGAGAGGGCAGCATATTTATGTTCGTTACTTCCAGAAGAACAGAATTGACAATTTTCTTCGTATCACTGTTGGAACAAAGGAAGAAATGCAGAAATTTATTGACTTTTTGAAAGATTATCTGAAGTAAGAGTTAGGAGGCTTTATGGAAGCGCTGGTACATTGGTTTTCACAGAATCTGTCACAATATATTTCACCTGAAGGGGCAGTTTTTATTATTTCAATGATTCCGCTTTTGGAACTCAGGGGAGGATTGCTTGCAGCATCCTTACTTAAGATATCGGCTGCAAAGGCAATTCCACTGTGTATTGTTGGAAATATTATTCCTATTCCGTTTATTCTGTTGTTTATCAGACAGATTTTCAAGGTTTTAAAAAAGACGAAACTTTTTCGGGGGCTTGTTATAAAACTGGAAGACAGGGCAATGAGAAAAAGTGATCAGGTAAAGAAATATGAGTTTTGGGGACTGATGCTGTTTGTGGGAATTCCGCTTCCGGGAACAGGGGCATGGACAGGATCTCTGATTGCATCTCTTCTGGAAATTGATATTAAGAAGTCCTCTCTGGCAATTTTTTGTGGCATTATTATGGCAACTGTCATTATGTATATTGTTTCTTATGGATTAGTGGGAAATCTGGTACATTAATTGTTTTCTTAAATAAGTGTTATTAATATCTGATTTACCGGAAATCCGGGGACATATTTTATGTCTCCGGATTTCTGCTTTTATGTCGATAATATCAGTTTTATGACGTATAAAACAGCTTGCCAATAATAAAGATTTGGAATAATATGGTATTGTCAATTATGAAGAAGATGTGCTAAGATAAATATAAAGATACCGGTGTGCAGACAGGATTACTACAGGAATTAACTTGTCGACACAGGAGCAGGAGTATAATTTTCCTGCGATATGCATTGCTGCAGATCTGATATTCGTGTCACTTCAGACAGATTATCCCACTAACTGTTACAGGAAAAGTTAATAAAGAATAAATTGCTCAGATACATAGGAAATCAGAAAACAAAAATAAAAATAATTATCAATATTAAACAATCAAAACAAAAAG
>ENA-OQDE01000351-OQDE01000351.1-human-gut-metagenome-genome-assembly--contig:-NODE-351-length-28545-cov-5.098001_pt1 | contig 28545 bp, 32 predicted proteins | sample MGYA00242768_ERZ504595 | MGnify/ENA primary metagenome ERZ504595 (study PRJEB26092, sample SAMD00036307) | human gut metagenome | host: Homo sapiens | study: EMG produced TPA metagenomics assembly of... | reverse complement strand
GCCTTGTCTTCTGCATATGCTCAATCGTCTGACAGATAATTCACTGAAAATTCTGTTATTCAGGTAATCTTCCAGTTTTTCATCCTCTTTCTTATCTATAAGATAGGCTGCCAGAAGTGCGATTCCCCATGCACCACCCTCGCTGGCTGTATCCATAACCGTAACAGGTGCCCCCACAGCAGCTGCCAGGTATCTCTGTCCTACCCCTTTTGTCTTGAAGAATCCTCCATGTCCCATAATCCGTTCAACTTTTACCTTTTCATCCTTCATCAGAATATCCAGTCCCATCTTAACTGCGCCAAGTGAAGTATAAAGATGTGCTTTCATAAAATTTGCCAGATTAAAACGACTCTCCGGTGTACGCAAAAATGCCAGCCTGCCCTCATTGATCATCATGATATTTTCCCCTGAATAATATCCATACGAAAGGAGTCCGCCGCAGTCAGCATCTCCGTTCAGAGAATTGGTATAAAGTTTCTCAAAAAGTTCTCCTGTCTTCGCTTCATATCCCATCAGTTCTGCAAATTCTCCAAACAGGCCTACCCATGCATTCAGATCAGAGGTACCATTGTTTGCATGAGACATTGCACATGGAAATCCTGTCGGTGTGGTAACATATCAATTTCCCTGTATACTTTGCTAAGCTGTTTTTCCAGAACGATCATCGCAAATGTGCTGGTTCCGGCAGATACATTTCCGGTTCTTGGTGCAACAGAATTCGTTGCAGTCATTCCGGTTCCCGCATCTCCTTCAGGCGGACACAATGGAATTCCTGCCTGTAACATGCCAGTCTCATCCAGAAATGCAGCACCCGCTTCTGTCAGTACGCCTGCCTGTTCGCCTGCCGTAAGTACTTTCGGAAAAATGTCTCTAAGTTTCCATGAATACTGATATTTCTCTGTAAGTGCGTCAAATTTCTGCACCATATCTTCATCATAATCATGTGTCTTAGAATCAATCGGAAACATTCCAGCTGCATCGCCGATTCCTATTACGCGCTCTCCGGTAAGCTTCCAGTGAATATAGGCACTCAGCGTAGATACGTAGTCCAGATTTCGGACATGTTCCTCCTGATCCAGGATTCTCTGATACAAATGTGCTACACTCCATCGAAGAGGAATATTGAACTGAAAAAGATCCGTTAATTCATCAGCAGCATCCTGGTATTCGTATTTCTCCATGTCTGAAATGGAGCAATCTGGTTTCCATCTTTATCCAAATCCATATACCCATGCATCATTGCACTGATTCCTATCGCTCCGATATTCTTAAGCGGAACCCCATAAGTTCTCTCAACTTCTTTTCTCAGACAACTGTAGCAATCCCTGACTCCTGTATGTATTTCTTCCAGACTGTAAGTCCAGATATTGTCAATAAAAGAATTCTCCCAGTCATGGATGCCTACTGCCAGCACATTTCCGGCAAAATCAATCAGAACTCCTTTTATTCTTGTGGAACCAAGCTCAATTCCAAGAGCCGTTTTTCCATTTATAATCAAATCTCTTGCGCTCATCTTCTTTTCCCTCGTCAAAAGCCGCCTCTCCGCTATCAATTAGAAGCAAGTAAATGCTCCATCGATCACAAAATCAGAACCAGTAGTAAATGTACTTGTATCGCCTGCAAGATATACACAGATAGATTCCAGTTCTTCCGGTTTTCCCATTCTTCCGAGAGGAGCCATCTCATTCCATTTTTCAATCAGTGGAATCAGTGTCGGGGAATTCAGTGTAAGTTCTGTTCCGATGTATCCCGGGCTGATGCAGTTTACACGTACTCCACGTTTTGCCCACTCAATAGCGAGGGATTTTGTCAGTTGGATCACGCCGGCTTTAGAAGCATTGTATGCACACTGTGGCTGTGGTACGTTTACGATATGAGCAGACATGGAAGCTGTATTGATAATTGATCCGCCGCCATGTGCCAGCATATATTTACCTGCCGCAATATCTGTAAGGAAAATTCCATTCAGGTTAATGTTGATAACTTTATACCACTGCTCATAAGTCATCTCTTCTGCCGGAGCATTGATACAGATTCCTGCATTGTTATGGCAGAAATCCAGTCCGCCAAGTTCAGCTACAACCTGTTCAACCATAGCATCTACCTGTTCTTTGTCTGTACAGTCTGTTTTGATCGCGATAACTTTTCTTCCGGTTTTCTCTGCCAACTCTTTAGCAGTTTTCTGTGCTTCCTCGAAATCAAGATCAACGATTGCCACATCCGCTCCTGCTTCCGCAAATGCAGTTGCTGTACATTTACCAATTCCTCTTGCAGCTCCTGTTACAAAACCTTTTTTGCCATCCAGTCTCATTTTCTCAATAATTCCCATAATGATTCTCCTTTTCTTTTTTTTGTTTCAGACATTACTGGTGTCTGTGTTTTTATTTTGTTATTATTTTTGATGAATTAATTTTGTAAAATCATTTATCAAATTATAGTTACATAATAATCAAAAAAAATCGATTTCGTCAATCTGTAATTTTTTCTAATCTTTTCCATTCAAAACTATGCATTTTCAACAATGGACTCTTGATTTTATCCTTGTTATAATAAAATTGTTGCTTTATTTTGCAAAATATTTTCACAAAACAGGTGGATGATATGAAAAAAAGCATTACGCCAAATCAGATTAAAGAAAATAACCGAAATCTGATTTATCAATATATTTATAAAAAAGAAAAAGTTTCCCAGCAGGATATTGCTTATGACCTTCATTTGAGCCGTCCCACGGTAACCACTAATCTTTCTTCTCTGGAAGAAGACGGACTGATCACCAAGGACGGACAGATTGATACAGAATATGTTGGAAGAAAGGCAAGTGCCTATACGATCGTTCCTGATTTTCGTGTAGGAATCGGTGTGGAAATTCTGAAAAAGAAGTAAAGATGATCATTGTTGATCTTTATGGAAAAAGATAGAACGTTCTGTTTTTGAGATTACTTATCAGGACGAGGATTCTTATTTTGAACAGGTAACTTCTCAGATTCTTTCTTTTAAAGATTCTGTAGGAATCAAAGATGAACAGATTCTGGGCGTTGGTTTTGCTATGCAGGGACTGGTTTCCCCAGATTCACAAACTGTGCTTTACGGCAAAATTCTGGAATGCACCGGGCTTTCTATTAATGCATTTACCAGATATCTGCCTTATCCTTGCTCTTTTATTCACGATGCAGATAGCGCCGCTGTCTCCGAACTCTGGGTCTCCCCGGGATTAAAAATGCCTGCTATCTTTCTCTCAGCAAGCATTTAGGTGCTTCTTTGATCGTAAATCGTGAAATCATTACCGGCAAGCATGGACACAATTCTACCATCGAACATGTACAGATGGAGCCAAATGGAAAACTCTGTTACTGTGGAAACCATGGATGTATGGAAACTCTCTGTTCTCTGGATGCACTTTTGAATGATAACGAGAGTCTGGATAGTTTCTTTGAAAAAGTCCGAAACAATGAAATAAATGAAACAAAGCGCTGGCAGCAATATTTGTCACATCTTTCCAGATCCATAAATCTTCTACATCTGATTTATGATCAGGACTTTATCCTTGGCGGGTATCTTGCTCCTTATCTTCAGGAAAAAGATCTCTCCTATATTCATGAAGAAATCCGCAAAATGACTCCATTCCCGGAGAATCAGGATTTCCTTTACATCAGCAAAATGCCGAAACACAATATTACAATTGGAGCTGCGCTGCCATATATTCAAGAGTTTCTGAATATGTAATATAGCGAAGCTTCCCCCAGTACAAGCAGCTATGATATCAAAAATAAAGCTACCCAAAATCAAGAGCAAAGTCTTGCACTTGTCAGGGTAGCTTTATTTATGTTAGTCTGACTCATTTTCCAGTAATTGTTCTCTACGTTCACAAAAAACACTTTACAATACAGTATGCGAATAACAGACTTTTTAGATTAGTTCTCCCAATCCCACACATTTGTAGTTTCTACTGCGCTTCTCGGTTTCTTGATCACAAGTTCAGGGCTCTTTGCGCTGACCTTAGTATTTGCAGGGATAGATTCTGTGATGAATGTGTTACCACCGATAATAGTATTCTCACCGATCACTGTCTCACCGCCCAGTACGGAAGAATTAGAATAAATCGTCACATTATCTCTGATGGTCGGATGTCTCTTCACATTGGCAAGTAACTGTCCCTGACGGGTGGAAAGTGCACCAAGTGTCACACCCTGATAAAGTTTTACATTCTTTCCAATCTCTGTGGTCTCACCGATTACAACACCTGTACCATGGTCAATAAAGAAATATTCTCCGATCGTGGCACCCGGGTTGATATCAATTCCGGTATAACCATGCGCATACTCTGACATGATTCTCGGGATAAATGGCACTTCCTCACGATAGAGGACATGTGCAAGTCTGTATACATAAATTGCATAAAATCCAGGATAAGAGAAAATAATCTCCTCCTTACTCTTAGCAGCCGGGTCACCGTCAAAACCTGCCTGCAGGTCAGTCAGCAGCATACGCTGGATTTCCGGAACATTTGCAAAAAATCTCTCTGTGATCTGCTCTGCATGTTCTTTAGCCTTCTGTTCTTCTTCACCCTGATATAAAAATGCAATCTCAATCTGCTCCTGCAAGCAGTCATACAGATCATTCAGGCGATATGCCACATAATGCTCCGGAAACACGCTGGCACTGGAATCCACACTGAAATATCCGGGAAAAATAATAGACCTCATATCTTTAATGAAGTTAATGATCTCTTTCTTATTTGGAAGACGTTCTCTGTCCTTTCCCAGAAAGAGTTCTTCTTTACGGTAAGTATCTGTCAGCTTCTCCACAGCCTCCAGAATGATTTTCTTTTTATCTGTCATGATCGTCACCTATCTGCTTTCCTCGCAGTTGCTTATTATCCCCGGACAATAGCAATCCAGAGGGTACACAACCGCATTTTGTTATTATCTTATTACAGCAAAACCAATTCGTCAATAAAAAAGAATTGACCTTTCCGTAGATTCCTTATATAATAAAAACAGTTCCAGTTACACTTCAGAACTGTTTCTAATCTTAATATGGAGATGTACCCAAGAGGCTGAAGGGACCGCACTCGAAATGCGGCAGGCCGGGCAACCGGTGCGAGGGTTCAAATCCCTCCATCTCCGCTCTTTCTTTGTAAAATTCTTTATAATAAAAATGCACAATAAGCTTGACAATCGTTGCTTTTATATGTATAATTGCAACAGTAAAAGAAATTTTACAAGTTGGTTTTGATAGGGGATTGGTCAAATGGTATGATAGGGGTCTCCAAAACCTTTGGTGGGAGTTCGATTCTCTCATCCCCTGCTCTTAAAAACGCTCGAAAACTTTGTATTTACTGAGTTTCGGGCGTTTTCGTTTTATCTCGGATGATCAAAAGTAATCATGAAAGTAATCAAAAAGATACTATATGAATCTATTATACTGATTCACATAGTATCTTTTTCAGGAATGGAAATAGCTGCTGTTTGCTCACAATATTTGCAGACAAATACGGTGCGATCTCCTGATTAAAAATGGGACTGCCCAAATTATATTTCGGACAGCCCCGTTTTTTAGTTACTCATTCACCGGATTCACATGAACCATGCAGTGTTTTACGTCTTTAAAATTTTTCTCTATAGTATGATGAACATTCTCTGCAACGTCATGTGCCTCATTCAGTGGAATCTCACCATCTGCTGAGATTTCAATATCCACATACATCTTAGAACCAAATAATCGTGTCTGGAGAAGGTCGATTCCCTTCACTCCTTTCACTCCCATGATCACTTCTCTCATGCTCTCTTCTGTTGCCTCATCGCAGGAATGGTCAACCATCTTATCAATTGCATCTCTGAAAATATCCACAGATGCTTTCACGATCAGTACACAGATTGCCACACTGGCAATCGGATCCAGGATTGGGAAGCCAAGTCTCGCACCCAGGATACCGATAAATGCACCAACAGAGGACATTGCATCTGAGCGATGGTGCCATGCATCTGCCATCAGTGCACCGGAATTTATTTTCTTCGCAGCACTTCTGGTATACCAGAACATCCACTCCTTCACTACAATAGAAACAACTGCCGCAATCAGTGCCAATGTTCCGGGAATTGCAATGCTTGCTCCTGAAGTACTCTTAATAATGTTCTCAATTCCACTCATGCCGATTCCGATACCGGTTGCCAGAAGTAACCCGGACAAAATAATGGAAGATACACATTCCATCCGCTCATGTCCATACTGATGCTCCTTATCGGATTTTTTGCTGGATAAATTCACACCGACTATTACTACGAAAGTACTTCCCACATCAGATGCTGAATGAATCGCATCTGAGATCATGGCACCTGAATGTGCCAGAATTCCGGCAAGTAATTTAAATAAGGAAAGTAACAGGTTTACTGCAATACTCACACCTGATACCTTCATTGCCACCTTATGTTCCCATGCAGGCTCTTCCTTCTTAGCTGTCGTGTTACTGTTTGTCTTGTCTGACATTGCTGTCATGTTTAATTTTTTTGTCTGTTCCATAAACCAGGACCTCCTAAATTTTCTTTTCAAATATATAAGCTTTTGTACTTTCCTATATTTGAGTTTACAGGTTCTTCTTATGTCACATACATTGCGCCACAGTCAGAAAACATATTTCCTTTCTGTGGCTTATCAAAGTGCGGTCTTACAGGGGTCTTTTTGTATTTCGGAACTGCACCTGTCTCAGAAAATCCTCCTAAAAAATCCCTCTAAAAGAAAATCTTTCCAAAACATACTTTTCAGAAAACAAAAAGACACACCTGCGGAACATACACTGTCCCACAGATATGTCTGAAAATTTTCATATCTGCTGCCGCTTCGCGCGGCCCGGCCCCACGCCCTCGAGCATCTCGGGCATCGCCTGCTCAGTTTGTACTGTTGATCTCGCATTCTGTTGAATGTAATGCAGTGCAAAGAGAATTAATGTTACATATATCAATTCACAAATAGCATGATGTGAATCAAACACAAGTCATATTATAATAGTTTTATAAGACTGTTTCTATTTGACTTTCACTGATAATACACTATAGTATATCGGTTAGTCAAGCCAAATGTTATTGAAAATTTTTATCATGATGAAACGATATTCTGCAGCCACACACCCTTCTTAACCAGCACAAACCCAATCACACACTTAATCAGATCCGCCAGCTGCACACATGCATAAATCACAAGCACATGAATACCTGTATAACGACTCAGCACAAATGCGATCGGCACACTGACGCACCAGATAAACACACTGTCAAACAGGAACGTAATAATCGTCTTTCCACCGGAACGTAGGGTAAAATAGGTTGCATGCAAAAACGCATTCTGCGGCATAAAGAATGCTGTGAGCATAATCAGATACTTCGCCAGCTCCCTCGCCTCATCATTAGTATTATAGAGCATTGGAAACAGCGGTGCCATAACAAACATCACCATTGCCACACAGGTACAGCACATCACTGAGAACGCGATCATCTTGTTATCTGTATCTCTCGCTTTCTTCATATCTCCCGCACCCAGAAGCTGTCCCACAATAATCGCAACAGAATCTCCCAGCGCAATAAACACAATATTAAACACATTGTTGATGGTATTGGAAATATTCAGCGAAGCAACCACATTCAGCCCTCGAATCGAATAACACTGAGTCAGCATCGCCATGGCAGAAGCCCATAAAGTCTCATTAAACAACAGCGGTGTACCCTTGACCAGAATCTTCTTTGTCAGATTCGCAGGAACCTTAAGCGTGCTGTACAGCCCCTTTGCAAATGCATTCTTCTCCGTATGCCTGTGTGTCCAGCCTATTACAATTGCCGCCTCCACATAACGTGACAGCACAGTTGCAATTGCCGCACCTCTCACACCCAGTCTAGGGAAGAAAAATACACCATAGATCAACAGATAATTAAACAACAGATTCACACAGATTGCCACAACCCCGGCTTTCATTGGCAGAACAGTCTCTCCGCACTCTCTCAGAGTACTGGAATAAATCTGCACCATCATAAACGGCGGCAATCCCAACAGCATAATATCCAGATACTGCTTTCCATACTTAAGCGTATCTGCGATCTGCTGCGCAGTACCCTCTCCCTGAAGATACATACTGATCAGATTCTCTCCAACAGTCAGAAACAGTAAAATTGTTCCAATCGTCAGAATCATAGCCATCCAGAACTTATATCTGAATGTCTGCCTCACACCCTCGTGATCCTTCTGTCCAAAATACTGCGCCGTGAAAATACCCGCTCCGGACACCCCTCCGAAAATGCACAGATTATAGACAAAAATCAACTGATTCACAATGGAAGCCCCCGACATCTGCTCCGTACCGATTCGTCCGATCATAATATTATCCAGCAGACTCACGAAATTCGTAATTCCATTCTGGATCATGATCGGAACAGCCACAGCCAGAACCATCATATAAAACTTCCTGTCACCGATAAACTTCTTATGAAACGGTGACCTTTCTTTTGTCCTTTCCATAAAACTTTTCCTCATCCTTCTTCACAAAAACAGACTGTCCCGAGACAGCCCTCGCCTTAAGCGTTGTATCACAATACATTACTATAAAACCTCCAACATTTCAAGCCCATATCTGTAAAATTTATACTATCATTTTCTATTCCGTTTATGTTCCGTTTCTATCCATTCCATCTCCAATAACACACTTCCATACCTATCATTCACAGTCCCAGCCAGTTCACAGCGAAGAAAAATAAATGTTTTGAACCACATCTACAGGGGGTGTAGCAACTCTTAGTCTTTTGGGAATTTGCGTTATGTCAGAAAAATTCACTGTCTGAGCGAAGCGAGTTTGAATTTTTCTGGCATGGTTTTAGCAAATTTCCAAAGGCTTAGAGTTCCTGCCCCCGCAGCCGTGGTTCAAAACATTTATTTTTCTTCGCGTCCCCTTTGAAACCATTAAAAAACTGCCGTTCCCCAATAATGAGGAAAACGACAGCTTTTCAAAAAGTATTTGCAAGCCTATTTAATAGCACCCTCAACCATACCATTCATAATCTGCTTCTGAGCAAGCAGGAATACGATGATCATCGGAATCATTGCCAGGAGTGCTGCAGTAAGGATCAGATCCCACTGTTTTACATAAGAACCAACAAACGCCTGTACAGCAACCGGAAGAGTCTTAACCTTACCATTCTGTCCTAACATCAGAGAAGGAAGAAGGTAATCGTTCCAGATCCACATACCATTCAGAATAGTAACAGTAACAATAACCGGTTTCAGAAGCGGAAGGATAATGCGGAAGAAAGTTCCCTCAGGAGAACATCCGTCAATCGCTGCTGCTTCTTCCAGTTCATATGGAATACCTTTAATAAAACCAGTTAAGATAAATACTGTCATAGCACCACCGAATCCACAGTATGCAAATACAATACCAGGAATAGACTGAAGCATGTTGATTCCAAGGAATTTACCTACATCACGGAATGTAGAAACCAGAGGAAGCATAACTACCTGGAAAGGAATTGTCATGGATGCGATAAATGTCATGTAAATAGCTGTTGACCATTTTGTCTTGTTACGGCAGATAACCCACGCAGCCATACCACCGAATAAAGCAAGTAATACAAGGGAAACAACTGTAATGGTCGCAGATGTTCCGAATGCACTCCAGAAACTGAAGTTAGAGTTGTTGACAACGTTTGAAATATTTGTCTTAAACTGTGCAAAGCTTGCACCTGCAAAGCTTACAGGGTTTGCAACAATACCGTTTGCATTCTTAAATGTATTAATAAGTACCAGATAAAAAGGAGATAATATGTACGCTGCGATAACAATCGCAACAGCTGTAAGCACTACCTTTGGAGTTTTCTTCGTAACCATTACATTTCAACCTCCTTCTTATTGGAAATTCTAACCTGAATAATAGATACAGCAGCCAGGATAATGAAGAACAGAATAGCTTTCGCCTGACCAAGTGCATAATTGTTCTTGGAGATCGCTGTATTATAAATATTCAGAGCCAGCATCTGAGTACCGTTTGTCAGATAGTTTCCGAAGAAACTTGCAACAGAACCTGTACCATTTGTCAAAGCCATGTTAACATCGAACTGTTTGAATGCTGATGTTAAAGTAAGGAATGTACAGATTGTAATTGTAGCTGCGATCATCGGAATCTTGATCTTAAATAATGTTGTAACTGCATTTGCGCCATCGATCTGAGATGCTTCCAGTACATCTTTAGGTACCTGTGTCAGACCTGTTACATAGATCAGCATGATATAACCTGCATACTGCCAGATATAAACAACGATGATAGCCATCATAGCTGTGTTTGTCTTTGACAGAAGTGAAATATTATTTGTCATCTTGATCAGTACGTTGTTAAATACGAACTGCCATACATAACCAAGTACGATACCGCCGATCAGGTTTGGCAGGAAATAGGAAGCTCTGAAGAATGAGAGTCCCTTAATCTTAGAGGTACAGAGTAATGCAAGCATAAACGCTACTACATTTACCAGGACCATATTCAGAACTACAAACAGAATTGTGATGATCAGTGACCAGAGGAAACTTGGTTCACTGAACATTGCCTTATAGTTTGCAAATCCTATAAATCCTGTCATCTTGATTCCATTCCAGTCTGTAAAGGAATAGAATACACCAAGGCATAATGGAATAATAACTGTTACTACAAATGTAAATAACAACGGAAATACAAATATAAAGTTAACGATGCTTCTGTGATGTTTAATGTTGGGAATAAATACATTCCCAGTAAGATGCCAATTGCACCGATGATCAGCGCCGGACCTCTCCAGCCAGCTCCGCTTCCGGAAATATCCTGAATCAATGCTGCTGCCAGTAAAATAATACCGGCTATCAGGCATACCATGGAAATTGCTTTTTACTAGCACTGTTTGTATTCATTTTGCCTTCATCCTTCCTATTTCTTATTTCAAAGCAAAAATCAATGCGTCTTAGACTTTTTTGCGTACCTGGGTAAAGGTCTGCCGGACCTTTACTCAGGTATGCAACGCAAATAAAAGTGGGCGGCAACATAAGCGCCGCCCGTTAAGTTTCAATTATTAGTTTGCATATGCACCCTGGATAACCTGTTCCAGTGTCTTAACAAATCCGGCTTCATCAAGGCTGCCAGATGCATAGTCAGCAAATACCTGACCTGTATAGTTCTGTGCAAGACCTTCTTTCATACCAAGCCAATGCCAAGCAGATGTCTTTCCGGAAGATACATAATCAGTGATTGTCTGAGCAAATGGATCATCACCAACGATTGTGCAGGACTTGAACGGACTTACGAAACCTGCTTCTTTAACAAGAACTTCCTGAGCTTCATCTGTTGTCAGCCACTGAAGGAATGCTTCTGCTGCTTCTACATTACCATCTTTATATACTGACCACCAGGATGGAGAGTTTGTAAGGATTGTATCAATTCCGTCTTCAAATGCGTATGGAATCATACCAACTTCGAAGTTACCAGCTTCTTTATAAGCATCTGCATCATCACCTGTCATAGTTGCACCAATCCAGGATCCCTGAGTAACGAATGCATATTTACCGGATGAGAAGTTAAGGATCTGCTGATCATATGTACCGGATACAAGGAGTGCAGGATCTGAATACTGATTCAGAAGACCTACAAAGTTAGCGAAATCTGTTAAACGCTCTTCGTCAACCTTACCGCCATCATTGAGCATGTCAATGTATGTTGTATCATCTCTGTCAAGACCTGCATCAAGGTAGTTTGCAAATAAGTGGTTACCTGTTGACCAGTAAAGGTTAACCGGTTCTGCTGCATAACCTACAACTGCTGTAAGTCCAAGTTCATCTTTCTTGGAATCGATTGTCTCAAATGCTTCTTTGATTGCATCAGGACCTGTTAATGTGGAAGGATCGATTCCTGCTTTGTCAAGAATATCTTTGTTATAAGCAAGACCAACTGCTTCTGTTGTATATGGGAAACCGATTGTACCCTGGCTTTCATCAACATAAGCTGCATCTGTGTCAGAAGCCCATTCCTGATCGCTCATATCTACTAAAAGGTCTGTCCAGTTAGCGAAGTCTGTAGCACCGCCGTTTACGAAGATGTCAGGCATGTTATCTGACTGATAGTATCCTTTCAGAGTACCCTGAATATCGATTCCACCGCCCATGGATTCGATTTCTACTTTAGTTCCTGTTTCTTTCTCATACATTTCAGCTAATTTCTTCAGCTGAGCGTCAACTTCGATCTTACCATTTACAAGACGAATACTGTCACCGTCTGCTGCCTGTACGGATACTGCTGCCGGAACCATTGATGCGATCATAGATACTGCTAAAAGTGTTGCAAATACTTTTTTCTTCATTTTCGTCACCTCGTCATTTTTTTAACTGTTTCTTTTTACCTTTTGCGCATAAGGTTTTTTGATAGTTGTATAATACCACTTTGTTTCTGAAATAGCAAGACCTTTTTCGCATAAGTTTTAATTTTTTTATCTTTCTTTTTCGTCATTTGTTAAATATGCACAATTTATTTTTTCTATCTTATTACACTATGTCCAAAAAAGTGCTACTTTAAGGTCAAAAAAGTGCATACTCTTTGAATTGTATCCTATGGCTTGTGCCTGTTTTTCCTTCGTCAGACAAGTAAAAACTTCTGCGCAGAACATTACGGAATAATTTCCTGTAACATAATAAAACAGCATTTCAGGTTCTGCACCCGAAATGCTGTTTTATTATGTCTTATTCATTTTGTTTCCGTTTATGCTGCCTGTTCTTTTTTCTTACCGGTGATTGTAAGCAGATGGCTCTTGATCAGTACCGGACGTACTGCATTGTAGATCACTGCTACAAGAATCACCGAAACAACTGCATTGAATAATGTCGCTACAGCACTCATTTTTGCAAGTGCCTGTGCCAGTTCCTGAGGCTGTCCGAGAATATACTGTTTGTAGAAATATCCTACGATCGGATCTGCCACAACATTAAACGCAAGACCTGCTACAGAGGCAATCACACTCCATTTGAAAACGTATTTCTTATCTGTACTTTCATTAATCTTTGCAATCTTATGTGCTACCAGACCTGTGATCAGGCCAATACAGAATTTCAGTACAAATGTCTTTGGTGCGCCTGTAATATATACAGGATCCATCAGTCTGCGATTCCCATTCCAATGGCACCGGACAATCCGCCGTATACACCGCCGATCAGAAGTGCTGCCAGTACGCAGAATGCATTTCCGATATGGATGGATGTTGCATCACCGCCCGGTACAGGGATCTTAATCTGCAGGAATGTAAAAGATACATAGCATAACGCAGCCATAAGAGCTGTCTCTGCAAGTTTTGTAATTGTGCTGTTCTGAGTATTCATAATAACTGTCCCCTCTCATATGATCTGATAGAAGGCCCATATCAATAAGCCAGATTGCCTGTTTGATTCTCACTATCAGATTTTTTATATATTGACGCATCAATATGTTGAAGTTATCATACGCGAAATGTGTCATTATTTCAATGACCAATTTTTTGAATTTTTTAGAGGTCAGATTGGATATTATGTAAAAGAATCCTGCCCGGAGGGCCTTTTTGTGTTATAGGAACATTACGGAGTAATTTCCTATAACACAAAAAACCCTCTGTCTGCATGCTGCTCACATGAAAACAGAGGGCTTCATTATTCTATTTGCTTAGATTCTTGCTACGCCTGATTTTCTTGCTGCTTCTGCTACAGCTTTAGCTACAGCGTCTTTTACGCGTGGGTCAAATGCTGCCGGAAGAATATATTCCGCTGTTAATTCTTCGTCGCTTACCAGACCTGCGATTGCATATGCTGCTGCAACTTTCATTTCATCGTTAACATCTGATGCTCTTGCGTCCAGTACACCACGGAAGAGTCCCGGGAAGCAGAGTACGTTGTTTACCTGGTTCGGGTAATCAGAACGTCCTGTGGACACCACTGCTGCGCCTGCTGCTTTTGCTTCGTCAGGGAAAATCTCAGGTACCGGGTTTGCACATGCAAAGATGATCGGATCTTTTGCCATTGTGCGGACCATATCCTGTGTCAGTGTTCCAGGTGCGGATACACCGATGAAGATGTCTGCGCCTTTGATCACTTCTGCAAGAGTACCTTTCTCTTTGTTGAAGTTTGTGATCTTAGCCATCTCTTCTTTGATTGGGTTTAATCCTTCTCTGCCTTCGTAGATCGCACCCTTTCTGTCTGTCATGATTACATTCTTAAGTCCCATGGACATTAACAGTTTGATGATAGCGATACCTGCAGCACCTGCTCCGGAAGTAACGATCTTCACTTCATCAAGCTTCTTGCCAACCAGTTTCAATGCGTTGATAACACCTGCAAGTGTGATAACTGCTGTTCCGTGCTGATCGTCATGGAAGATCGGAATATCACAGCACTCTTTCAGTTTCTTTTCGATTTCAAAGCATCTTGGTGCGGAAATATCCTCAAGGTTGATTCCTCCAAAGGATCCGGCCAGGAGGCTTACTGTCTTAACGATCTCATCAACATCTTTACTGCGGACGCAGAGCGGAATCGCGTCTACACCGCCAAATTCTTTAAAGAGTACACATTTGCCTTCCATAACAGGCATACCTGCTTCCGGTCCGATATCTCCCAGTCCAAGTACCGCAGTTCCGTCTGTTACAACAGCAACTGTATTCCAGCGTCTTGTCAGATCATAACTCTTGTTTACATCCTTCTGGATCTCCAGACAAGGCTGAGCAACACCCGGTGTGTAAGCAAGGCTTAAAGCATCTTTGGAATCTACTTTGGCTCTTGATACAACCTCAATTTTACCTTTTAAGTCATAATGCATTTTTAAAGATTCTTTTGCGTAGTCCATTTTGTTTTGGCTCCCTTCTGCACTCTTTTTTTGAGACGCCTACATTGTAACATTAACCTGGCTCAGATTCTACTGTTTTTCTGACCTTTTTTTATCAAAATAATTAAAACATCATCTTTCTGCAGAAAATTGTGAAGATGCTGTTTCAGTTACGGGACTTTATCATCTGATATCAAGGACAAAAAGAAGCTTTATATCATTATTTATCTGTATCAAAATGTACTTCTGTGCCGGCAACTGCCCGTTCATCCAGGAGCTGTTTGAAGGTCCTGGTCTTTGCTTTTTCTTCGTAGTCATCGGACCAGTAGTAGCCTTTCAGCTCATCCATATACTCATAGTAGTCACAAAGATAAATATATACAGTGGAAATGTCTCTGTCCTGTATCGCATATGTGTTATTGCTGTTTGACACGCCTCCATATGGCATGATATCTCCATTGGCATCCAGCATAACTGCAAAATACTTTGCTTCCGGATCCTGCATTTTCATAGTGATCTCAAATGGTGTTTTCGTAATGGAGAGAACACCATCTCCATTTTCATCTACCACATTTACATCCTTTTTAACCGTATCGGAAGTATTTTTCTCTACATCTACGTTGAACTTCCAGTCACCCTTCAGTGTCCATGAGTTATATCTGTTATTACCTTCAATTGCCTCAGGATACCGTTCAAAATACTCATTCCACATCTCAGTGAAAAACTGATGTTCCAGATCCTTCTGTTCTTCTGTCAGGCTCTCATAATCTGCATCATCTGTGCTGATTCCATGCTCTGCCATTTTCTGATTATATTCATCCCGCAGATCCTGAGGGATATCCGGGGTAGTATCCTGGTCATCCGGAAGAGTACCCACAATATCTTTCAGATCCAGCTCCATGGCAAACCTGTCAGGTACTTTGATGTCTTTGACATAATCGCTGATTGCCGGACCTCCCACCTGAGGAAGGTTCTCATCACTGTATTCATCCATTCCCAGTGTCTGGGCTAACTTGTCAAAACTAAAGTCCTCAGAATCTACATCAATCCCTTTTTCCTTGAAAAATGCATTACGCACCTCATAAAATTTTGTCCATCCTGCATCATCCACTGTCATATCTTCCACAGGAATACGCAAAACTCCTGCATAAGTATTATCATCCAGCATTTTTCCATCCAGATAAGCATTGAACAGATTACTTTTTCCATCCATGTAATCATATTTCACTGTAGAATTTTCGCTGAGCTTAATATTAGGTTTTCCCTCAGATGTGATGAAGGTATCCGGAAATTTATCTTCTGTATGGATTGTCATAGACAGATACATTGCCAGTTCATTACAGTATACCTCTGAGAGTGTGACAGTTGTTCCATCTACCGTTTTGCTGTAGGATTGATCGTCTTTCGTTTTATCTGCATTGTGATTTTCTGTTGTATTCTGATCCTCAACCTGAACATTTTGAGAATTACTGCTACCCTCCTGACTTCCATCAGCATCTGCAGACTGTGCACCTTCTGCTGATTCTGTCAGCTGTTTTGCATATTTCGAATAATCACCATAAAATCCCAGAGAATTGCCGAGCTGCTTAAATACATTTCCGACCAGAGGAATGTTCTCTGCAAATGCAGGATTTGTGATACATACTGTGGAAAATACGGCTGCAGCTGCGGTCAGTCCCAAAGCTGTTTTGTATACTGCTTTGAATTTCTTGTGCGATTTTGCTGTTCCTGTGGATTTCTTTCCGTAACTTCCTGTTGATTTCTTTGTTGATTTTTCTGTTGATTTCTCCGGTAATCTTCGCACCATGTTCTCTGTATTCTCCACATGTCCAGAATCTGCTGCCATTTCCCTAATCCTGGCAAATGCTTCGTTTTTTGCATCTTCCGCCTGCTTTGGCAACGGAAAATCTGCCTGCATGATTTCCTCTATCACATTGTCATTTCTGTTATTCTTTTCTTTATCAAAATCCAACTTCTTCGCCATAATCACTTCATCCCTTTCTTGCACTTACCGTTATACTTCCTGCTATTACCGATCCTGTTCTCATATTTCCATTCTGGTTTTCCGCAAGCTCTTCTGTTATACCTGTAAATTCTCTGTTTTTCTTTTTCTTCTGCTGCAGTCTTTTCTTCTGAATATTATCTTCTGCTGAAGTATATTCCTGCTTTAGCTGCACCCGGGCCCTGACCAGTCTGGTTTTTACTGTGTTTTCATTCATATTTAATATAGAAGCAATGTCTGCAATCCGAAATCCCTCTACATAATACAGAACCAGTATGATTCTGTAGGATTCGTCCAGCATTCCAAGCATTTCCTTGAACTCAAATTCCTCAATGGACATATCCTGTCCGGGGACTTCCGGAAGTTCTTCAGCTCTGCTGAAGTTTTTGTAGTGTCTGTGGATTTTATTGCATTCATTGATCAGGATCCTGATCATCCAGGTTTTGAAATATTCCGGATTTTTCAGTGTATGTATTTTTTCAAAGCAGGTAAGTATGGTATCCTGCATGGCATCTGCGGCATCCTCATCATTATCAAGGATTCCCCTCGCCACCTTGTACATTGCCAGAGAATTCTTTTCCATCAATTCCAGAAATGCATCCGCATCTCCTGAGATGGAACGTTTTACCAACTGTATCAAATGCTGATCCTCCTTGCTTAGAGTTTTATGTGTTACTGTTTACTTCATGTCCAGTAGCTCTTATGTTTTTACAAATATGTTTCATTCGAATGAAGCTTTGTTATTTTGTTTTACACTTATTAGATGGGGAATTATAAGGAAAAGTTTCATATCTTTTAAATAAATTTTCAGGTATCGGATTTTTATAGTTATTATAACTTCTCGTCCGCATATAATTGTAATACAAACAAATTATAATCTCTGGATTTTCCTACAAAAAAAGCGGCACATTTCTGCGCCGTTTTTTATCACTCATAATCTTTCTTAACGTTTTCTTTTTATTCCTCAGCATTCAGCCTCTTCCGATACATAGACTGGAGCAGGAATTTTCCTGTCTCTGTTTTGAATACTTTTTCCAGCATGTTTCTCACATTGTTTCCGGAGAAATCACTCTCATCTGCATTTACCAGATAATCTGCCTCTATCATGATCTGATAATCAATACCATCGATTCCGGTTATTGTATGATGATGACTTACAATATAAGAAACACGATCTACAAATTCTTTCGGCAGATCTGAATATGCGAAAAATTCCTCTATCAGTGCCGCACTTCTTCCTCCTGGTGCTTGCCGTTGGCATTTCCGTATTTTACTCTGCAGAGAGGGCAGGCAATATCGTGGACAACCGCAGTTACTTCCACCAGCTTCTGCTGCTCCGGTGACAGATTTTCGCCTTCTGCGATTGTTTTTGCATATGCGTATACTTTCATGAAATGATTGATGTCATGAAGATCTCCCTTGGAATACTCTACCATTTTCTTTACAACTTCTGCTACTGTCATGTTTTGTTCCTGCCTTTCTCCTACGAGGATTGCTATAGTTACTTGTTCACTCCATTCTCAGTAACCAGGTTTATCTTATTCTGAAAAACAGCAGAATCTTTCGATCCTGCTGTTTACAATTATCAATTATTTGCAGAGTTCCTCTGCCATAGCATCAATCTCTGCTTCGTTTGCTTCGCTTAAGGAAGAAGTAATCTTTACATTATTTTCAAGCCATGTGATATTTTTGCTCTTTTCGAACATTCCCTGCATGATTCTTGCTGCTGCAGGTGCCCAGCTTCCGTTTTCAATGAGACCGATGGTACGGTTCTGGTAGCTACGTTCTGTAAGGTTCTCAATGTAAGTCCGCATAAATGGGAAAATATCTCCGTTGTATGTAATTGTGGCAAGTACCAGTTTGCCGTAGCGGAACGCCTCTTCTACTGCTTCTGCCATGTCATCTCTTGCAAGATCAAATACAGTTACTTTCGGGCATCCTTTTTCTTCCAGTTTCTGTGCCAGAAGTTCTACTGCTTTCTTTGTGTTTCCATAAACAGATGCATAAGCGATCACAACACCTTCGCTCTCCACTTTGTAGGAGGACCAGATATCGTATTTCTCAAGGTAATGTCCCAGGTTCTCTGTGAGGATCGGACCATGGAGCGGACAGATTGTCTGGATGTCCAGAGTTGCGGCAGCTTTCAGGAGCTTCTGAACCTGTGCACCATATTTTCCAACGATTCCGATATAGTAACGGCGTGCTTCGCAGTCCCAGTCTTCTTCTACGTCAAGTGCTCCGAATTTACCGAAACCGTCTGCTGAAAACAGAACCTTATCAGTGCTGTCATAGGTAACCATAACCTCCGGCCAGTGAACCATCGGTGCAAATACGAAAGTCAGCACATGTTTTCCAAGTGTCAGGCTGTCACCGTTTGCAACTACCAGCTTCTTTCCGTCCAGATTCAGGTTTCTGAAGAAATTTCCCATCATAGTGAAAGTCTTGGTATTTGCAACTACGGTTGTGTCAGGATATGCTTTCATGAAGTTCTCGATATTTGCGGCATGATCCGGCTCCATATGCTGTACTACCAGATAATCCGGTTTCGCACCGTCCAGGACTCTGGCTACATTTTCAAGCCATTCATCTTTGAAATTAGCATCTACAGTATCCATAACTGCAATCTTTTCATCCATGATCACATATGAGTTATAGGACATACCGTTTGGCACTACATACTGACCTTCAAACAGATCTACCTGATGATCATTTACACCTACATAATAAATATCATTTCCGATTTTCATGATAACATGTTCCTCCTTAGCGATATCCGAGCCGGTCAAATCCGGTTAAAAATTCCAATTTTTTATTTCTGAACCTATTATATCCACATTCATATCGTTCGTCAAGTCTCATACTGATTTATAAAATCAATTTCTCATCTATTTATATAAAATCTGGAAATACTTGAATATGTCGAATTGTACAAATAACACTGAAAAAGACGGCAGAATCATGAGATCCTGCCGTTTTTCATTTCGAATACAGTATCTGCGATATTCATAGTAGATTTTCTGTGTGATACAAGTACTACTGTCTTTTTCTCTGCGGCTTCCCTCAGGGATTTCAGGATGATTCCTTCATTCAGGGAATCCAGATTTGAGGTTGGCTCATCCATAAGGATCAGCGGACTGTCATGTAAGAATGCTCTCGCAATTCCGATTCTCTGTTTTTCCCCGCCGGATAAGGTATCACCCAATTCGCCAACTTCTGTGTCGTAGCCTTTCGGAAGTTTCATGATGAAGTCATGGATGGAAGCTTTCTTTGCTGCTTCGATGATTGCCTCTCTGGAAGCTGCCGGGCTGCCAACTGCAATGTTATTGGCAATGGAATCGTGGAACAGGTGAGTTTCCTGTGTCACGTAGCTTTCCATGTCTCGCAAATGTCTGGTTGGGATTTTTCTCACATCTTCACCGTCTACGGATACACTTCCCTGATTTACATCCCAGAAACGCATGAGCAGTTTCAGGAGTGTAGACTTGCCGGAACCACTGGCTCCGTGGATACCGGTGATCTTGCCTGGTTCCAGTTTCAGGGAATAATCATCCAAGATTGTTTCATTTTCGTAAGCAAAGGTAACATGCTGTGCTTCAGCACCTGAGAATGCATTTACGCTGTTCTTTGCTCTGCCTGTTAAAATACCTCTCAAAATATATTTTTCTTTTTCCGGACTATTATTTTGATTTCTTATATCCACATTCCCGGAGATTTCTTCCACCATGGGTGTTTCTTCCAATAAAGACAGAACTCTCTCTCCGCTTGCCAGCGTCTGATTCAGATTGTTGGACAGACTGGACAGTGCCACCACGGTCCGAAAGAACCCATCATTGCAATGGTACAGGTCAGGATTCCCTCGAATCCGATCTCTCCTTTTCCGTAAAGCCATACAGTCAATGCCAGCATTCCAAAGGATGCCAGCAGAATCACCAGATTTGTAAATGATCTCTGAGCACCTTCCATTTTGCTTAATTTCTCCTGTATTCCCGCCAGACTTCTGGAGCGCTCAGACATTTGTTCTTTTCGTTTCTCCCCCTGATCGTACTGGATTGTTTCATCCAGACCACGAAGGAATCTAATACAAAGCTGTTCAATTCCCCGAAGTTTGTACGAAATTCCATTCCCATCTGGCTTCCACACTTGCCGTTCCACATAGGAATCACGACTCCCACGATCAGATACGCAATCAGCGCAAGGATTCCTGCCAGCCAGTGATATCTTCCGATAAATACTACCATACCAGAGAAGTCAGGGTTGCAATGGCAATCGGTGATACTGTGTGTGCATAAAACACTTCCAGAAGTTCGATGTCTGTTGTAATGATAGAGATCAGGTTTCCCTTGTCCCGTCCTTCCAGCTTCGCAGGACAGAGTTTCCGCAGTGCTGCGAATACTTTGTGACGGATGATCGCCAGAAGTTTAAATGCAATAAAATGATTGCAGTATTGTTCTGCATAATGCAGGATGCCGCGGAGAACTGCTATGATGAGCATTACAGTTATGATTGTTTTACACTTCCTGCCCCTCCTGCTATAAGCCCATGTACAATTACCTGCCCTGCAAGAATAGTCAGAAAAATAGCACAGAGATATCCGGCTGTTCCCAGGATGATTGCTGCCAGCATGATATGAAGCAATGGTTTCACCAGACCGATCAAGCTTCCCATAATTGAAATAGCACTTCTGCGTTTTTTCGTTGCAGCCGCTCTATATGATGCTATGCTTTCATTCACCATCTTCTTTTGTACTGTACTTTTCTGCATACTTTTTTTATTCGTATCAGACATCCAAAGGTTCCTCCCTTCCATAGTTCTCCAATGCCATCTGACTGTCATACAGATGTCTGTATTCACCATTCAATTGCATCAGCTCTTCATGTTTTCCACTTTCCTTTATTTCTCCGTCTTTCAGGAAATAAATCTGGTCAGAATTTACCACATTTGCCAGTCGATGTGAGATCAGAAGCACTGTCTTTGTTCTGGCAAGCTGGTGGATCACATCCATAATCAGTTCTTCACTCTCCACATCAATATTGGAAGCAGCCTCATCAAAAATATATACTGCCGAGTCTCTCAGTAACGCTCTGGCAATCGCCAGCCTCTGGCATTGTCCGCCGGACAGGTTGCCGGCTTTTTCCAGAAGTTTTGTCTGCAGTCCGTCCTGAGTCTGCAGAAATCCCAGGAGATTTACCTTATCAAGAACTTCCTCCATTTCCGCTTCTGTTGCATCCGGTTTTGCCATTCTAAGATTCTCTTCCACTGTTCCCTTAAACAGATAACTGTTGTGGCGGACCAGTACCACATGTCTCATCAAATCTGTTTCCTTCACCTGAGAAAGCGGCACACCGCCAATGGTAATTTCTCCGGTAAATCCTCTGTTCTTTGCAGAAATGATCCCTGCAATCGTACTCTTTCCGCATCCGGATTCTCCTACCAGAGACACAAAGCTTCCCGCCGGAAGGTATAGATTGATTCCTTTTAAAATCTCTCTGTCTTCTTCATATGCGAAATGTACATTCTTAAAGGAGATATCCAATGCTCCATCAGGCAGAATCTTCTCTCCTGTCTGTAGTTCCGGTAAATCTAATATTTTAAAAATCTTGTCACTTGCCGCCATACCATTCATTGCAATATGGAAAAAAGATCCCAAAAGTCTTAATGGCAGAAAGAATTCACTTGCCAGAAGAACTATACATAAAGTTCCGGAAATGCTGATATTTCCTTTCAGAAATTCAGATACTGCCACTGCCATACCAATTGCTGCTCCGCCATATGCCACAATGTCCATCACGCTGGTAGAATTCAATTGCATGGTCAGTACTTTCATAGTGATTCTGCGAAAGTTCTGGGATTCCATGTCCATCTCGTCTGCTTTCTGCTGATCTGCCTGATAAATTTTCAGAGTTGTCAGTCCCTGCAGATTTTCCAGAAAAGAATCTCCAAGACCTGTATAAATGCTCCAGTATTTATCCAATAACTTTTTGCGATTTTCTGTACTGCCACAATTGAAATCGGAATCAGCGGTACACAGATCAGAAGTATCACACTGGCTTTCAGGCTTACTCTGCATAAAATCACAAACAGAGTCACCGGTGCAATCAGACTGTAAAATAACTGCGGAAGATATTTTCCGAAATAAGTTTCCAGTTGCTCCACACCTTCCGTTGATACCTGAACCACCTCTGAAGAAGATACCTGTTCATTATAGGATGCTCCAAGCTTCAGCATCTTTTCATAAATCTTTTCACGCAGGATACGCTTCACATCCACACAGGCCAGATAAGATGATCTTGCCCCCATTCTCTCACAGATAAATCTAATGATCACTACCAGAATCAGCGCAATTACTGTGCGTTCAACGACTGCTGCTGTCACATTCTGATATACAACTTTTTCCAGTAAATCTGCGATTGAAAAAACTGCCAGCACCTGCGACAGAAGTGCTGCCCACTGCCATAGAATCGTATATACAATATATTTTTTCGCATGGGATAATAATCCCACCAGTCTTGTTTTTATCATAAGTTCCTCTTTTCTTTTTTGCTGCAAATCAGATGCCAGACTGCCAAAAACGGATGATACAAAATCATCCTCGGTCCCGAGAATCTCATTACCTGACAGATCTGTTCTCTCTTCTCCGGTTTATAACAGTGTACCTTACAGTTTGCACAGAATGTCTTCTGCTCCATAAACGGACATTTCTGGCTTCTAAGCTTTGCGTAATCGGAAAGTTCCTGACAGACAGGGCACATCTTTCTGCCCTGACGTTCTTCTTTGGAATGATTTTTCCGGCAGTACAGTTGGATCATTTCTTCCACAACGTGCTGCTCTCTCTGACGTTTCTTTTCCACTTTGTTCATGTTATTCTGCACCTTCCAGTATTTCTTTTTCTGTTTTTACTCTCAAGAAAAAATACAATACATGGCAGATCCAGACCACGATCAGACAGATTCTGCCAATCGGCACATTTTTCATACATAAAAATCCTATGCCCATGATTACAGTTACCGTTCCCATGATGCGGAGTTTTGTTCCCATGGTCATGGCTCTTTTCTGCACAAAACTGTCAAGATGTTTCCTATATAAATTTGTTCCAAGAAACCATGAATGAAGCTTCTCTGAACTATTGGCAAAAAAGAATAACGTTGCCATATAAAATGGAACTGTGGGCAGAATCGGCAGTACAATCCCCACCGTCCCAAGCCCAAGACACAAAAATCCCAGTGTCATCCAAAAGATTTTGAGTGTATGTTTCATAATTTTCTCCATCCTTTTCTCTATCTGGTTATCTATTGCTAACCGTCAGGTCATTGTATCAGTACTATTGGATTAGCGTCAACTAATTTTTGCAGTTTCGTTCCTTATGAGAACGGTTTATGAATTTCTGAAATACCTGTAAAATCAGCTTTTTGTCATAATTGTGCATAATAAAAAGGCCGAACTTTCTTCATTTCGACCTTTAATCCTACATCCAGAATGTCAGCACTGCTGTACTCTCCGGCATATGTGCGTTTCCAATATTACAGGCAACAGTAATGTGAACTGTGCCTTTACATTTCCCATCCTCCCACGGAAAAAATGACAGGCACTGAGCGGAATTCTCAGATGTCCGTCCTTTATAACCGCTTCATAAAGCTGTCCCTGCTTCTCATATTTCAAAGAAGAAATATGTCCCCACATCCTGGTTCCATCAATCCTGGATTGTCCGTTAACCTCCCGGATTGTCAGCTCCAGCCAGCTTCCGCGTGTATTATTTCGAATAAGTGCAAGATGCTCAAATCCTGATGAGCCATGGAAATCCTGGTTTCACTGTTTCTGCTCATCTGATGAACCGCAATCCCAACCTGAAACTTTCCTTTCTCCAATATTTTCTCAATAAAATATGCATTCGACTCCCTGCTGTGCTGACTATCTCTGGCATCTTCCTGACTCTTATCCTGTTTCTCTATATGCTCTGCAGTCTGCCTCCCATTCCTTATCATATTCCTGAGCAGATCATAATCTACATTCTCAATCAACTGCCGCATTTTCTCAGGAATCTCTTTTTCCGGAATATTCATTGCTTTCAGATACAGTTTCACATCCCGCAGAAGTTTCTTGTAAATCAGTAAGGCATGCGTTCCCTCGGCAGTAAACTCATATTTCTCCGTCAGATATCCTCTCTCCATGCACTCTTTAAAGAAACGACTGACCGGTCCATGACTCACCCCACAGATGTCTGCGATCATTGTAACACTTCCACGCTTTTTCCCCACCTTTTCCAGTTCCATAAGATACTGGATCTGAAGCATTGAGGGATGCAGAAGATCCACACTATCCTGTTTATTCATGCCCCTTATCCTCCGACTTCCAGATATGTACATCAAGTTCCCGGCTGTTCCAGTCAACAGGCTTCTCACCTTTTCTCGTAAACGCAATCAGCGCGACTCCCTCTATGATCGAATCTTGACATCGGGTTAGAAACTTAAATGCACCAGATGGTATCCGGGGATTTCCCATTCTCTCTTCCGCCTGTATCCATCCCTGTTCCGGATCTTTGTACCATAAATTCTGAGATGAAGCCTCGCCTTCTCTTTTAATCAGTTCAAAACTGCTCTCATCTTCCGTAACATTCAGACAGATATTCTCAGAAAAATGTTTAAATTCCCTGGCAAATCTTCTCGGACACGTCTTCTCTATCTGGTAGATTCCCATAAGAAACTGATAACGCCCCGGTCGGTACCAGCTACGCAGATCCGACTGCTTCAAAATCCTCTCAAAAGTGTTTCCATAATCCACAAAATTGCAAATCTGCTGAACCGTCTCCTCACTGATCACATGCTCCATGCGACAGGCATCCTCTTTTGCCTTCTCCTCTGAAACACCGACAAACTGCAGAAACTGCGTCAGAATTTCATGACGATATTGAAATTCCTCACCTGTAATCTTCCCAAGCTCCGTGAGAAAAATCCCTGATTCAGCTCTTCTCCCCTGTAATCCTGTATACGTATCTTTCTCCCTGACAACATATCCATGAGTTTTTAATTGTTTCAGATAAAAATTAACTTCTCTTCTGCTCATATTCATACGGCCGCCTAACTCCTCAACCGTAATCTCTGCTCCTGCATTCGCAATCAGACAAATCTGCTCCAGCATGTCTTCCTCAATCTCACGTCGTGAGGATGGAAGCTGAGTATCCGTTTCCTTTATTTCTTCAAAATCAGTTTGCATCCGTTTTTTCATTTTAATCCCGCCTGAATTATTCTATAGCAATTTTCTCTCCAAGTACCTTATATCAGAAGGTTAGTTTTGGCTAATTTGTATTATATGAACAATTCTGCGTTACTGTCAAGCCAATTCTGTGTTTCTGTTTTTTATACAAACTGATTGATTGTTACTGTTCACACACCACTATCCCGAGACATACAAGCCAAAATTCCATTGCCGCAGGCAATCTGGAATGAATTTTGGCTACGTTACTGAGAACGGAGTGAACAGTAACGATTGATTTTATACCTCACCCTTTTTTAACTTTTGTTCTAACTCTAAAACTTCTGTTCTGCACAATTCTATTGCATCATTACAGGTTTCCACATCATCACCATCTATCTCTATGCTATCGTCACCAGGATATCTGGTTGAAAAATAGAAACCATCTATCATTCTCATATGTGTCTGCGTATTTTTTGAAAACTCTGCTCCCATATTTCCTTTTAGAAATTTCATCAATCTGTTCAGACTATGTGTACGCAAAATATTTTCAAAATCTTTCTGTTGTATAGCATCATCCGGTTTATAGTATTCTGAGATCAGATGCTTCATATATTTTTCGCATATTCCCTGCGCCATGGCACCCATCATATTTGCAACTATCCCCGCATCATAAGAGGCTTTAAAATATTGAAAATCATTTTCTGCAAAATCAAAATAACTGTTCAAGGCCATATCTGAATTCCTTCCTTTCGCACATTTGTATAATACAGCATTTTGTTCCTTTTCCAGTCATCGCCAACTACAATTTTCAGATCCGTTTCTGCATCATCCAATTCCTCAGAGGATACTTCTGATTTTAGAAGATAAAGATATTTTTTAAGTTCCGGCCGGGAGCGGAATGACTCTGACAGTTCCAGAAACAGATCAACATCACTGCTATATTTCTCTTCTCCCGTGCACAACTGCCATACAGATATATTGTCTTAATATAAGGCCTTATGCATGATGACTGAATAGTTCGTAAAGCATACTCCGCTGCATCTCTCTGCCGTTTTGATCTGATACATGTCAGCATTTTCTATCCCTCCGTTTTCTCTGTATATTATTTCCAGATTATACTTACATTTTCTGCTTCAAGATTTCTTTGTAAAAAAATTATAACATTCCTGATCTTCTATGTCTATCTTCCATTTATTTGGTGAAGAATTAGAGTGTATTATTGTTACTTTCTTTTATTTTCCTTCAAAGATCTGAGCGATCGGTGAATCTGCAGACAGTATCACTGTTTTGTCCTCACCTTTCATAGATGTCTTCAGCGCATCCAGGCTTCTCACAAATGAATAAAACCCACTTCTGTCCTCTTCTCCATAAGCCTGCGCAAGAATTTTCATATATTCCTGCTCCCCTTCCGCCTCCAGGATCTCTGCCTGTTTTTTGGCATCGGAAATCTGGATTGCTACTTCTTTGTCTGTTTTATTTCGGATCACCTTTGCTTCGGAGTTTCCCTCTGCCTTGTAAGTCGCTGCAATATTATCTCGTTCAGAAATCATTCGTTCATACACAGCTTCCTTATTATCATCCGGCAGGTCCAGCTGCTTGGTTTCGAATTTGAGAAGTTCGATTCCATACTGATCCATGTTTGTTCCTATTGCCTCCATGACCATATCAGACAGTTCTCCGTCACGACTTGTGATCACCTGATCCTGTGACATACTGCTGATCGCATTTTTGGTAGCATTATACACAGCAGTATTAATTCGACTTTCGCCGCTTTCCACAGAAGAGTTTAATGTCTGTGCAAATTTAAGCGGGTCGCTGATTTTCCAGAGAACATAGCTGTCGCTGATCATTGTTTTCTTATCTTTTGTAATTACATCAGATGCTGCAAGATCATACAGCAGTGTTTCCTTTGGCAATGACTGTGTACTCTCTATAAACGGAATCTTAAAACTGATTCCCGATGAGCTGATCACCCTGTCAACCTTGCCAAACTGACGGATCAGCTTGTATTCATTTTGCTGGGTTACTGTTACCGACGCTCCGACAGCAACAACCACTGCAGACACACCAATTAATATTCCAATTTTCTTACCTTTCATAAATTAGTCCTTTCCAAATTATATCTCTATCCTTCGTATTTCATTTACCAAAACACTTTTTATATGAAATATTTTCTGTCATTTCTTTATTCGTTCTCAGAATCATTTAAATCTTGTGTGTCCTGAGCAGGATCCGTGTTCAGTGTCTCTGTCGGATTCTCTGAACTGTTCCCTGTAAAAGAATCTAGCGGCAGAACCTTCTGCACTCCATCTCCATTATCAATCACAATCTTCATTCCCGGCAGCACATCTTCCATTGCCTCATAGAACATACGCTTCTTTGTGATCTCCGGATTCTTAACATACTCCTCATACATGGCATTAAAACGTGCAACCTCAGCTTCCGCTTCATTAATCCTTACCTGCTTCTGCGCCTCAGCATCCTGAATGATCTGTCTGCTTCTGCCTCAGCCTCCGGAAGCTTT